>Ga0302347_1001234_pt1 | contig 31761 bp, 14 predicted proteins | sample PhyWR1_FD_202178 | JGI IMG/M metagenome (GOLD analysis project Ga0302347, IMG submission 202178) | Leaf surface microbial communities from wheat plants in UC Gill Tract Community Farm, Albany, California, United States - DLSL W.R1 (v2)... | ecosystem: Host-associated > Plants > Phyllosphere >... | reverse complement strand
AAGCGCCTTGAGAACCTGTACGTGCTGGCCGCCAGCCAGACCCGTGACAAAGACGCGCTGACCAAAGAAGGCGTAGGCAAAGTCCTGGCCGAGCTGAAGGAAACCTTCGAATACGTGGTCTGCGATTCGCCGGCCGGTATCGAGACCGGCGCTCACCTGGCGATGTACTTCGCCGATGAAGCCATCGTCGTGACCAACCCGGAAGTCTCCTCCGTACGTGACTCGGACCGCATGCTGGGCCTGCTGGCCAGCAAATCCAAGCGCGCCGAAGAAGGCCAGGACCCGATCAAGGAGCACTTGCTGCTCACCCGTTACAACCCTGAGCGCGTCAGCAACGGCGAAATGCTGGGTGTTGAAGACGTGAAGGAAATCCTCGCAGTGACCCTGCTGGGCGTGATCCCAGAATCCCAGGCCGTCCTGAAGGCTTCCAACCAGGGTGTTCCGGTGATTCTTGACGACCAGAGCGACGCCGGCCAGGCGTACAGCGATGCAGTGGATCGCCTGCTGGGCAAGACCGTGGAACACCGCTTCCTCGATGTCAAGAAGAAGGGATTCTTCGAGCGTATCTTTGGAGGCAACTAAACAAGTACGTCAATATCGGCAACGATGACGTGCATGTCGCTCTGGAAAATGACGGCAGCTGCTCGATTCTGGAACTCAATATCACCCTGCCTGATCGTTGATCGAACAGGCGGTCGCCACGGCGGCTCACACACCTTGATCCCTTTTCGGGAACCGGGTGGGCGAGCCGCCGTTGGCGTTTGTTACGAGGCTGTTTAATGCCGCTGTCCAACATCCATATCCTCTATCAGGACGACGCTGTCCTGGTGGTGAACAAGCCCACTCTGCTGCTCTCGGTGCCTGGCCGCGCCGACGACAACAAGGACTGCCTGATCACCCGCCTGCAGGAAAACGGCTATCCTGAAGCCCGCATCGTCCATCGCCTGGACTGGGAAACCTCCGGCATCATCCTCCTGGCCCGTGACGCCGACACCCACCGCGAACTGTCCCGCCAGTTTCACGACCGTGAAACCGAAAAGGCCTACACCGCCCTGGCCTGGGGCCAACCGGAACTGGACAGCGGCAGCATCGACTTGCCTTTGCGCTACGACCCGCCAACCAAACCACGGCATGTGGTGGACCACGAATTCGGCAAGCATGCGCTGACCTTCTGGAAAGTGTTGGAGCGTTGTGGCGACTGGTGCCGCGTGGAACTGACGCCGATCACCGGGCGCTCGCACCAGTTGCGTGTGCATATGCTGTCCATCGGGCATCCGTTGCTGGGTGATGGCTTGTATGCCCATGAACAAGCGTTGGCTGCCTGGCCGCGGCTGTGCCTGCATGCAAGCATGCTCAGTTTCACCCATCCACAAAGCGGCGAGCGCTTGCGCTTTGAGTGCCCTGCCCCCTTTTAAGCTGCGAACACGGGTAAATGTGGGAGGGGGCTTGCCCCCGATGGCGGAGTGTCAGTCACTGTATTTGCTCACTGACACTCCGCAATCGGGAGCAAGCCCCCTCCCACATTTGTTCTGTGCACTTCTGGCCATCGAACGGTAAACTCCGCGCATTGCTGTCTGGAGCTATTTATGCGCGAAGCGTTGAATCAAGGCCTGATCGACTTCCTCAAGGTCTCCCCTACTCCTTTTCATGCCACTGCCGCCCTGGCCCAGCGCCTGGAAGCGGCCGGTTACCAGCGTCTCGATGAGCGCGAAACCTGGACCACCGAGGCCAACGGTCGCTATTACGTGACCCGCAACGATTCCTCGATCATCGCCTTCAAGCTCGGCCGTCATTCGCCGCTGCAGGGCGGTATCCGCTTGGTCGGCGCCCACACCGACAGCCCGTGCCTGCGGGTCAAGCCCCAGCCGGAACTGCAACGCCAGGGTTTCTGGCAACTGGGCGTGGAAGTCTATGGCGGCGCACTGCTGGCGCCATGGTTCGACCGCGACCTGTCCCTGGCCGGCCGCGTGACGTTCCGCCGCGACGGCAAGGTCGAAAGCCAGTTGATCGACTTCAAGCTGCCTATCGCTATCATCCCCAACCTGGCCATTCACCTAAACCGTGAAGCCAACCAGGGCTGGGCGATCAATGCCCAGACCGAGCTGCCACCCATCCTCGCGCAATTTGCCGGGGACGAGCGCGTGGACTTCCGTGCCGTGCTCACCGAGCAGCTTGCACGCGAACATGGTTTGAACGCCGACGTGGTGCTCGACTACGAGCTGAGCTTCTACGACACCCAAAGCGCTGCAGTCATCGGCCTGAACGGCGACTTCATCGCCGGTGCACGCCTGGACAACCTGCTGTCCTGCTATGCCGGCCTGCAAGCCTTGCTCACCAGCGACAGCGAAGAAACCTGCGTGCTGGTGTGCAACGACCACGAAGAAGTCGGTTCCTGCTCGGCGTGCGGTGCCGATGGCCCGATGCTGGAACAGACCCTGCGTCGCTTGTTGCCGGAAGGTGATGAATTCGTACGTACCATTCAGAAATCCCTGCTGGTGTCGGCGGACAACGCCCACGGCGTACACCCGAACTACGCCGAGAAGCATGACGCCAACCACGGTCCCAAGCTCAACGCCGGCCCGGTGATCAAGGTCAACAGCAACCAGCGCTACGCCACCAACAGCGAAACCGCCGGGTTTTTCCGCCACCTGTGCATGGCCCAGGAAGTACCGGTGCAGAGCTTCGTGGTACGCAGCGACATGGGCTGCGGCTCCACCATCGGCCCGATCACCGCTAGCCACCTGGGCGTGCGCACCGTGGACATCGGCCTGCCGACGTTTGCCATGCACTCCATTCGTGAGCTGTGCGGCAGCCATGACCTGGCGCATCTGGTGAAGGTGCTGGGCGCGTTCTACGCGAGCCACGACTTGCCCTGAGACCGAGGCGCGGCCATCGCGGGCAAGCCCGCTCCCACAGGGGAATGCATTTCAACTGTGAGAGCGGGCTTGCCCGCGATGACGATTGCAGATACCCACCACGCTATCTGACTCACATCAATTCCATTTCCCGTAATCGCGCCTAGACTTGTCAGTATTCCCACTCCGACAAGGCCGTCGCACCATGATCTCCATGTCCTCCTTCCACGCCATGCTTATCCCGATCCTGATCGGCATGATCATGCTTGCCGTAGGCTTCAACTTCCGTGACAAGCCACTCGGCGTGTTTGGCATGTGGATCGGCATGCTGCTGATTCTCGGCACCGTGGTGTACAAGATCCTCGCAAAACTGGCTGAATAACGATTGCGCTCGTACACTCGGTCAACTCGTCGTTTCCAAGGTTGACCGCCTCGTGCTTTCCCGTCTGTTTGCCCTGCCCTGCTATTGCTTGATCGCCCTGCTGACGCTGCTGCCGCTGACGCCTGCCCACGCCGTGGGCTTGCCCGGCCTGCTCGGCAACACCAACAAGACCCAGCCCCAGGCCCAAGTGCCGTTGGGGCAGTCATTGGACGAAGTGATCAAGACCCTGGAAAACGACCAGCAACGCACCCAGTTGCTGAGTGACCTGAAAAAGCTGCGTGAAGCCACGAAAAAAGCCCAACCGGCCGCCGAAGAAGGCGTGCTGGGGTTGATCGGCGGCACCCTGGCCAACCTGGAATCACAGTTTTCCGGGGCCGACAGCCCGCTGGGGCGCTGGTCCAATGAAGTCGACCTGGCCAAGGAAGAACTCAGTGCGCTGATGTTGCCGGCCAACGAATGGCTGCCGATCATTTTCGGTTTTGCTTTGATCCTTGCGGTATGGAGCCTGCTCGCTGCCGCGCTGATCTGGCTCAGCCACCGCGTACGCGAACGCTTCGGCCTGCCTGAAGAGTTGCCGCAACACCCACGCACCTGGGACATGGTGCGTTTCGCCCTGCGTAAACTCGGCCCATGGCTGATCGCCCTGGTGATCACGGTGTACCTGAGCTATGCGCTGCCCTCGTCCCTGGGCAAATCCTTGGCGATGGTATTGGCCTATGCGCTGGTGGTAGGCACCTGTTTCTCGGCGATCTGCGTGATTGCATTTTCCGTGCTCGACGGTCCGCATCGCCATCGCGCGCTGTACATCCTGCGTCATCAGGCTTTCCGCCCGTTGTGGTGGATCGGCAGCTTCGCCGCCTTCGGTGAAGCCTTGAGCGACCCACGGTTGGTCACGGCGCTTGGACAGCACTTGTCCCATACCGCCGCGACCGTCGCCAATGTGATGGCGGCGCTGTCGACCGGGGTGTTCATCCTGCGTTTCCGCCGGCCCATCGCCCACCTGATCCGCAACCAGCCACTGTCGCGCCGCCTCACACGCCGTGCCCTCAGTGACACTATCGAAATCATCGGTTCCTTCTGGTACATCCCGGCGTTGTTGTTGGTGGGCATCTCGCTGTTCGCCACCTTCGTCTCGGCGGGCGATACCAGCACGGCATTGCGCCAGTCGCTGCTGTGCACGGTGCTGCTGGTACTGTGCATGGTGATCAACGGCCTGGTACGCCGTCACGCCCTCAAGCCGCAGCGCGGGCACAAGCGGCATGCGCTGTATTCCGAACGCCTGAAAAGCTTTGTCTACACCCTGGCCCACCTGGTGGTATGGCTGGCGTTTATCGAGTTGGGCTTGCGGGTGTGGGGCCTGTCACTGATCCGCTTTACCGAAGGCGATGGCCATGAAGTCAGCGTCAAGCTGTTTGGGCTGGCAGGGACCTTGCTGTTTGCCTGGTTGATCTGGATCCTCAGCGACACCGCGATCCACCACGCCCTCACCCGCTCGCGCAAGGGCCTGGCCAATGCCCGTGCGCAGACCATGATGCCGTTGATCCGTAACGTGCTGTTCGTGACCATCTTCATCATCGCGGCCATCGTCGCCCTGGCGAACATGGGCATGAACGTCACGCCATTGCTGGCCGGTGCCGGTGTGATCGGCCTGGCTATCGGTTTCGGCGCACAGTCCCTGGTGGCGGACTTGATCACCGGCCTGTTCATCATCATCGAAGACTCCCTGGCCATCGATGACTACGTGGACGTCGGCGGCCACCTTGGCACCGTCGAAGGCCTGACCATCCGCACGGTGCGCCTGCGTGACATCGACGGTATCGTGCACACCATCCCGTTCAGTGAGATCAAGAGCATCAAGAACTACTCACGGGAGTTCGGCTACGCGATCTTCCGGGTGGCGATCCCCTACAACATGGAGATCGACGACGCCATCAAGCTGATGCGCGATGTCGGCCAGAAAATGCGCAACGACCCCTTGCAGCGCCGCAATATCTGGTCGCCGTTGGAGATTCAAGGCGTGGAGAGTTTCGAGTCGGGCAGCGCGATTCTGCGCGCGCGCTTCAAGACCGCGCCGATCAAGCAGTGGGAAGTGTCGCGGGCGTTCAACCTGTCCCTCAAGCGTCATCTGGATGAAGCCGGGCTGGACCTGGCCACGCCGCGCTTGAGTGTGCAGGTAGTGACCGCCGGCACTGTGCAGGAGAAAGATCAACAACAATAAACTCAGGAGAGGTCCTTATGCGTTTAACCGGTCTGACACCCCCATGGGTTTTCGGCGTGCTGTGCGGGGTTGCCAGCAGTGCCGCGATAGCCGCCAGCAGCGGCCAGGACAGTGCCCGTGAGGAAATCGCCGCCCAGGCAAAAGCCCTTGAACCGGCGATGCTGGAAACCCGACGCGACATCCACGCCCACCCGGAACTGGGCAACACGGAAACGCGCACGGCCGAGTTGGTCGCAAAACAACTGCGCGACCTGGGCCTTGAGGTGAAAACCGGCGTCGCCCGTACGGGCGTCGTTGCGGTGCTAAAAGGCGCCCTGCCCGGCCCCACCGTCGCCCTGCGCGCCGACATGGATGCACTGCCGGTGAAGGAAGTCGCCGACCTGCCCTTCGCCTCCAAAGCCAAAGGCACCTACCTGGGCAAGGAGGTTGACGTGATGCACGCCTGCGGCCACGACGCCCACGTCGCCATCCTGCTAAGCACTGCGAAGATTCTGACCGGCATGCGCGAGCGCCTGCCGGGCACCGTGGAGTTCTATTTCCAACCGGCCGAGGAAGGCCCGAGCGACTTCATCCCCGACGGCAAAAACACCTGGGGCGCCAAAATGATGGTGCAGGAAGGCGTGATGCAGTCGCCCAAGCCGGACGCGGTGTTCGGTCTGCATGTGTGGGCGGGTGTGCCCGCCGGTCAGATTGCCTACCGTTCGGGACCGACCCTGGCGAGTTCGGATGACTTGCGCATCAAAATCCTTGGCAAACAGACCCACGCCGGTCGCCCTTGGGATGGCATCGACCCGATCACCGTGGGCGCGCAGACCATTGTCGGCCTACAGACCGTGGTCAGCCGCCGCACCGATATCTCGTCATTCCCGTCGGTGGTGAGCATTGGCACCATCAATGGCGGCACGCGTTACAACATCATTCCGGAGTCGATGGACATGAGCGGCACCATTCGCTCGTACGACTACGGCATCCGCCAGAAACTGCACGCGGATGTACGGCAGACCGTGGAGAAAATCGCCGAAAGCGGTGGCGCCAAGGCCGAAGTCACCATCATCGAGAAATACGATCCCACCATCAACAACCCGGCGCTGACCGAGAAAATGCTGCCAAGCCTGCGCTGGGCGGCCAAGGATGACGTGGTGCAGGGCCCGCTGGTGGGCGGTGCCGAGGACTTCTCGTTTTATGCCAAGGAGGCACCGGGGCTGTTTGTGTTCCTGGGGGTGACGCCGAGGGATCAGGACATGAGCAAGGCGGCGCCGAACCACAATCCGGGGTTCTTCGTGGACGAGTCGGCGTTGGTGGTGGGGGTGAGGACGCTGGCGTCGTTGGCGACGGATTACCTGTACGCCCGCCAACCTCAATAACCCACCTTCCTGTAGGAGCGAGTTTGCTCGCAAAGAACGTTAACGAAAACGCGGGCATGCTGAGTGCCCGCGGTGCCCTTGCGATTTTCGCGAGCAAGCTCGCGCCTACAGAGCGTCTGGGTGGATCAGCCCGCGACCGCGGCCCCGTCCATCTTCTGGCGCAAGCTCAACGGGCGCATATCCGTCCAGACTTCTTCGATGTAGGCCAGGCATTCTTTCTTCATGCCGCTCTTGCCCACCGTCCGCCAGCCTTCCGGCACGGCCTTGTAATCGGGCCAGATGGAATACTGTTCTTCGTGGTTGACCACTACCTGAAACAGGATGTCGTCGCGGTCAAATACTGAGGTCATTGCTGTTCTCCATCGCTGAAAGCCTGGCTGCGCACCGCGCGCAGCACTGATATCTGTAGAAACGTACCAAGCGTGCAAAAAATTAGAGGCTGGCGACCGCCGCTGCCAACGCACGCCCAAAGATGTCCGCCACGAGGTCGACTTCAACGGCAGTGATCACCAGCGGCGGCAGGAAACGCACCACGCTGCCGTGTCGCCCACCCAGTTCCAGGATCAGGCCACGCTTGAGGCATTCACGCTGCACCAGCGGCGCCAATTGGCGATGCACGGGTGGGTGGCCCTGGACATCCAGCGTGCCATTCGGGTCCACCAGTTCCACACCGAGCATCAACCCGCGACCGCGGATATCCCCCAGGTGCGGGAAGTCGCGCTGCAGGATGCGCAGGTGTTCGCCCAGGCGTTCGCCCATCGCGGCCGCGTGACCGGCCAGGTCGTGGTCCTTGAGGTAGCGCATCACCGCCGAACCCGCCGCCATCGCCATCTGATTGCCACGAAAGGTGCCGGCATGGGCGCCCGGCAACCAGGTGTCGAGCCAGTCGCGATACACCACCACCGCCAGTGGCAGGCTGCCACCAATGGCCTTGGACATCACCACCACATCCGGAATGATGCCGGCGTGTTCGAAGGCAAACAGCTTGCCGGTGCGGCCAAAACCACTTTGGATTTCATCCACGATCAGCGCCACGCCCGCCTGTTCGGTGATTCGGCGCAGACCGCGCAGCCAGTCGAGATCAGCTGGAATCACACCGCCCTCGCCCTGCACCACTTCGACAATCACCGCCGCCGGCAGCAAAACGCCCGCCTCGGGATCATTCAGCAGGTTGTCCAGGTAATGCAGGTTGACCCGCACGCCTTCCGCGCCCCCCAGGCCGAACGGGCAACGGTAGTCGTAGGGGTACGGCAAAAACTGCACGCCATTACCGAGCAAGGCACCCAAAGGCTTCTTTGGCCCCAGGCTACCCATCAGGCTCAAGGCGCCCTGGCTCATGCCGTGGTAACCGCCCTGGAAAGACAACACCGTGCTGCGCCCGGTGGCAGTGCGCACCAACTTCAATGCGGCTTCCACCGCATCGGTGCCGGTGGGACCACAGAACTGGATTTTCGCTTCCCGCGCCAACGCTGGCGGCAACAGGCCGAACAGGTCCTGTACGAATTGATCCTTGACCGGCGTCGTCAGGTCCAGGGTGTGCAGTGGCAACTCATCAGCCAGTACCTGCTGGATTGCCTCGATCACCACCGGGTGGTTATGCCCCAGCGCCAACGTGCCCGCACCGGCCAGGCAGTCGATGAAACGGCGGCCTTCCACATCTTCAACGTAGAGGCCCTTGGCGCGCTTGAGCGCCAGGGGGATACGCCGAGGGTAGCTGCGGGCATTGGATTCCTGCTGGCGCTGACGGGCGAGCAGCGGGGTTTCGTCGAACTGGTAAAGCGTTTCATGCACCTGGACGTCTTCGATACGGCTGGTAGCGACTGACATTTCTCGATCCCTCAATACGCTGATGATGGTGACCAAACTGCCGATCCGCTGGCGTCTGGCCCAAGGGGCATGCGCACGGATTTCCTGTTCTGGAAACGCACCAGCATCAGGAGGATTTACTCCTCCGGTCGCGAAATACCGTCAACCACACAACCCCAGATACTTTTCATTCAACGCATAAAGAATCGCGCAGGTCTGCGCGTCCAGGGACCCCGAGTAATCCCGTGGGCGAAAGTGCATCTGAAACGCCCGCGTGCGCTGTTCAAACCCCTGCCGATTCTTCGCAGGCGCATACCCATAGCGCTGAAACGCGCGCTCCACCTCGACTTCCGACGGCAACCCGAGGCAAAAGCGGCGTTGATACATCGCCTGGGTCGCCTCATCAAACCAGGCCCCCACGCCGGCGTCATGCAAACGCCGCCACGGCAGACATGGTCCTGGATCGCTCTTGCGGCTGAACGCAACGTCCGAATGCCCGAGAATGTCGGTAGGCCCAATCTGTGGGTAACGCCCGAGAATGTCGCGCACCAAGGCAATCAACACCTGGGTTTGTTCCTCACCATAGGCTGGAAAGGTGAATACGCCGCCGTCATCCCGTGCCAGGTTGACGATCTCGATGCCGATCGAGCGACTGTTGAGATTGTCGCGCCCCGCCCAGTGGCTCACCCCGGCATGCCAGGCGCGCTTGTCTTCTTCCACCAACCGGAACACCCGCAATTCTTCATAGCCTGCGTCGCGATAGCGGGGATCGTCAGGGTCGGGCAGCAAATAGTGTGCACTCACGCCATCCTGGGTCAGGGTACGCAGGGAGGAGGCAAAAGGGGCCGCGGTGTAATGCAGGATCACCTGCCGCACGGGCTCGCCGTTACGTTCGTTGAAGCCTTTGGCGGGGAAACTGGTATCGATGACCAACATGAGAACCATCCTTTTCAATACAGGCCGAGTCGTTCAGCCCGTTCAAGCGCAAAAAAATTACCGCCATCCTGAAGGCTTGATCCTCAAGAGGGCGGTAACTATGTGGCGCGTGAAAGAAAAGTGATCAGCGTCGCAGCGGCATCCCCAGGTCGACGCGCAGGCCATCCGGCTGGCTGTCGAACTTCAACGAGCAAGAACAGCGCTGCACAATCGCTTGCACAATCGCCAGGCCCAGGCCGCAGCCTTCGCTGTTGCCATTGCGCCAGAAGCGCTGGGTCAGGTATTGCAGGTCCTCCGGCGAAATCTGCTTGCCGTGGTCACGCACGCGAAACACGACGTTATCGGCGTCGGTCGTCACGCTGAGCGCCACCCGCGTGTTCGCCGGCGTGTGGCGCAGTGCGTTGTCCAGCAGGTTGCGCAGGGCTGCGACCGCCAGGCCCACTGGCATTTCCACCGGGGTAGCCGAAAGGTTTTCCGGCAGGATCAGGTCGATGCGCGTGTTATCACCGGCATTGGCATCCTGGATGGCCAGCCGTGCCACGTCCTCGGCACTGGAGTGCATACCATCGTCAAATGAGAGGTTGCCTTCTACCCGCGCCAGCAACAGCAATTGCTCCAGGGTGCGGTGCAGGCGGTCCGCGCCTTCCTCGGCGTGGGCGAGGGATTGGTCGCGGGCTGCGCCGTCGGTCATGCGCGCCACTTGCAGGTGGGTCTTGATCGCCGTCAGCGGGCTGCGCAGCTCGTGGGCGGCGTCGCCGGTGAGGCGACGTTCACGCTCGATGGTTTTGGCGATGCGTTGCAACAATTGGTTCTGGGTGTCGAGCAGCGGCTTGAGTTCGCTGGGCAACGGGTGGATCTGCAGCGGTTCAAGGGAGTCGGCACTGCGCCGCATCAAGGCGTCACGCATGCGGTTGAGCGGTACCAGGCTCTGACCGATGCCCAGCCACAACAGGCACAGGCAGCCGAGCATGGCAACGCCCACTGGCACCGAAGCGGCCAGCAGGATCGACAGGTTCAAAGCCTCACGTTCGACTTGACGGTCGGCCGTGGTGATCAACAGGTCGCCACGGGAAAGCGTGAAGCTGCGCCAGTTCACACCATCGATCAGCTGATCACGAAAACCACTCTGGCGCGATTCCAGGCCTTCATCCGGCGTGGCATGGCTGCGCGCCAACACTTCGCCGCGCAAGGAGCTGACCTGGCACGCCATGCCGCCCGGCACATTCAGCTGTGCCCCATGAAAATGCGCACCACCGCTCACACTGGCCAGGCCCGGCATCTGCTCGGTCAGCCCCGCCACCATGCGCGCCGACGCCACCAGGCGTTGATCGAGGGAGAACATCATCTGGTTACGCAGATCGTTGAGCATCCAGGCCGCCGCCAGGGCCCAGATCAACACAAAAGCAGCGCCCAGCTTGAATGTCAGGCGCAGGCGCAGGCTTTTCACGATGCGTCCTCGCCCCCGTCCGCCGGGCCCAGACGATAGCCGAGACCGCGCACGGTCTCGACAATGCCATTGCCCAATTTGCGTCGCAGGTGGTGGATATGCACGTTGAGGGCGTTGCTTTCCAACTCGTCGTTGAAGCCGTAGACGCTGTCCTTGAGTTGCTCGCTGGACAGCACCCGACCTTTGTTGTGCAGCAGGGCTTGCAACAGCGCCTGTTCGCGGCGCGACAGGTCTACCGGCTCGCCCCCCAGGAAAGTCTCACGGCTGCTGGGGTCGTAGGCCAGTCGGCCATGCTCGATCAGGTTGACGCTGCGCCCCGCCACCCGGCGCAGCAGGGTTTGCAGGCGCGCGGCGAGTTCGCGCAGGTCGAAGGGTTTGAGCAGGTAGTCATCGGCGCCGGCTTGCAGGCCGTCGACGCGGTTGGTTACCGAATCGCGCGCGGTGAGGATCAGCACCGGGATTTCCAGGCCCTGGCTGCGCTGTTGCTGCAGCAGCTTGAGGCCGTCTTCGTCCGGCAGGCCGAGGTCGAGCACCATGATGTCGAACGTGGCCGCCCTGAGCATCGCGCGCGCGGCACCGGCCGAGGCCACACGCTCCACGGTAAAACCTTGCGCGGTCAGGCCGGCCACGATGCCGCTGGCGATCAGTTCGTCGTCTTCACAGACCAGTACGTGCATGGTGAACCCTTCATAAAAGATCGGGTGATTAAAAGTGCGGCGGATTAAGTGCAGATTATGCCGCTAAACCACCCACACTCAATCTAGAATAGCCTCGGTTAATCATCGGTTAATCAACGCCACACATTGTGTGCCTACTTGCATCGAACTAAGGCTTGACCATGCGGCATTTGTTTACCTTTCTGCTGGTGTTGTTCGCGGGGTTCGCCCAGGCCGCGCCGGGCAACCCATTTGAGACCAAACCCGACTTCCTGCCGGTGGGCAAAGCCTTCACTTTTACCTCCGAACGTCTTGAAAGTGGCGAGACCCAGCTGTATTGGCAGATTGCCGACGGTTATTACCTGTACAAGCAGCGCATGAAGTTCGATGGACTGGCCAAACAGCCCACGTTGCCGCAAGGCGAGGCCCATAGCGATGAATTCTTCGGCGACCAGGAAGTGTATCGCCAAGGCCTGGAAGTGAAGATTCCGGCCGGCGCCACCGGCCAGGTCAAACTGGGCTGGCAGGGCTGCGCCGATGCGGGCCTGTGCTATCCGCCGCAGTCGATCACCGTGGACCTGGGGGGCAACCCGGCCGTCGCCGCGACCGCCGAAGCCCAGGACCAAAGCCTGGCCAGTGGCCTGCAACAACGCAGTCTGGGCTGGAGCCTGCTGATATTTTTCGGCCTGGGACTGCTGTTGGCCTTTGCGCCGTGTTCATTGCCGATGCTGCCGATTCTCGCCGGTTTGGTGGTTGGCAGTGGCGCCAGCCCGCGTCGTGGGTTTGCCTTGGCCAGCAGCTACGTCGTGTGCATGGCACTGGTGTATGCCGCGCTCGGCGTGCTGGCGGCCTTGCTGGGTGGCAACCTTGCCGCCTGGCTGCAGACGCCGTGGATTCTCGGCAGCTTCGCCGCCCTGTTCGTGCTGCTGGCCCTGCCGATGTTTGGTTTCTTTGAACTGCAACTGCCGGCGTTCCTGCGCGATCGTCTGGACAACGTCAGCCGCCAGCAAAGCGGCGGCAGCCTGGTCGGCGCAGGGATTCTCGGCGCATTGTCCGGCCTGCTGGTGGGCCCATGCATGACCGCCCCCCTGGCCGGTGCCCTGCTGTACATCGCCCAGAGCGGCAACGCGTTACACGGTGGCCTGATCCTGTTCGCCATGGGCATCGGCATCGGCATTCCGCTGTTGTTGCTGGTGACCGTGGGCAATCGCTTCCTGCCCAAGCCGGGCACCTGGATGAATGTGCTCAAGGGCATCTTCGGCTTCCTGTTCCTCGGCACCGCCGTGCTGATGATCCGCCCGGTGGTCGATGAAAGCCTGTGGATCGGCCTGTGGGGCACGCTCGCGCTGGTGATGGCCTACTGCGGCTGGACCCTGGCCCGCGAATACGGCCTGGCCGCCAAGGTGTTCGGCGCCGGTTCCCTGGTGCTCGGCCTGTGGGGCACACTGCTGGTGGTGGGCGCCGCCGGTGGCAGCGATGACCTGTGGCAACCGCTGAAGGTCTACAGCGCTTCGCGGACCGCCGCCGCACCGAGCGCCCACGATGCCTTCATGACCATCAACGATCCCGTCGTGCTGCAAAGCCAGCTCGACAGCGCCAAGGCTCAAGGCCAGTGGGTGCTGGTGGACTATTACGCCGACTGGTGCGTGTCGTGCAAGATCATGGAAAAGCAGGTGTTCGGCAAACCCGAGGTGATGGATGCCCTGAAAGACGTACGCCTGCTGCGCCTGGACGTTACCGCCGACAATGCCGCCAGCCGAGAGCTGCTCGGCCGCTACAAAGTGCCTGGCCCACCGAGCTTCGTGTGGATCGGCCCGGACGGTGAAGAACGCCGCGCCCAACGCATCACTGGCGAAGTGGATGCCGCCGCCTTCCTGCAACGCTGGACGCAAACCCGGGACGCCCTCTGAATGCTGACCCTGACCATCGGCACCTTCGCCATCGCCCTGAATCACATCCTGCTGATCAGCGCGCTGATTCTCGCCACCCTGGTGGGCTGGCGCGTGGCCAAGCGTGGTGGTGAAAACCCGGAATCGGTGCTGTTCAGCCTCTTCCTGCTGGGCATGCTGGTGGCCCGCGTCAGCTTTGTGCTGATGTACTGGAGCGATTACAGCCAAGCCCCACTGCAGATGGTCGACCTGCGCGACGGCGGTTTCCTCGCCTGGCCGGGCGTGATCGCGCTGATCCTGGGTGCGCTGCTCTACGGCCGGCGGCGTCCAGCCCTGCGCAAGCCGCTGGGCGCTGGGGTGATCACCGGCCTGGTGTTCTGGGGCCTGACCAGCCTGTCCCTGAGCCTGTACGACAAAGGCTCGCAACTGCCGGACATCACCTTGCGCAACGCCGATGGCGACGTGGTGCAACTGGCCGATTACAAAGGCGGCCCGCTGGTGATCAACCTGTGGGCCACCTGGTGCCCGCCATGCCGCCGCGAGATGCCGGTGCTGGAACGTGCCCAACATCAACGTCCCGACGTGACCTTCCTGTTCGTCAACCAGGCCGAAAGCATGCAAAGCGTCAGCACCTTCCTCGCCACACAAGGCCTGACTCTGGACAACATCCTGTTCGACGCCAGCGGTCGCCTCGGCCAGGCCGTGGGCTCGATGGCCTTGCCCACCACGTTGTTCTATCAAGCCGATGGACGCCTGATCAACAGCCACCTCGGCGAACTGTCCCAGGCCAGCCTGGCCCGCGCCATGGAACCCTTCGACTCCGCTCCTGCTGCCACAAGGAAACCGACATGCCCCGCCTCTGCCACCTGCTGACCCTGCTGCCGCTGACGCTTGCAGCCACCCTGGCCCAGGCCGCTGACTGGCCAGCACCGATCAAACAGATCGAGGCCAAAGGCGCCAAGATCCTCGGCAAGTTCGACGCCCCCAGCGGTCTCACCGGCTACGCCGCCCAGTACCAGAATCGCGGCATGGCCCTGTACCTGACCGCCGACGGCAAAAGCGTGATTGCCGGTAGCCTGTACGACGCCCAAGGCAATGACCTGAGCAGCGCGCCCCTGGAAAAACTGGTGTATGCACCGATGGCCAAGGAAGTCTGGGCCAAGATGGAAAAAAGCAGCTGGATCCAGGACGGCGACGTTAAAGCCCCACGCATCGTCTACCTGTTCAGCGACCCTAACTGCCCTTACTGCAACATGTTCTGGGAACAAGCCCGTCCGTGGATAAAAGCCGGCAAAGTGCAGTTGCGCCACATCATGGTCGGCATCATCCGCGAAGACAGCCCCGGCAAATCCGCCGCGCTGTTTGCCGCCAAAGACCCGCAAAAGGCCCTGGAAGAACACGAAGCCGCCGGTAAGGGCAGCAAGTTGCAGGCGTTGGAGAAGATTCCGGCGGATATCGAGGCCAAGCTTGATGGGAACATGAAATTGATGGATGGGCTGGAGTTGTCGGCGACGCCGGCTATCTTCTATCTGGATGACAAGGGTGGGTTGCAGCAACAGCAGGGGGCACCTTCGCCGGAGAAGTTGGGGAAGATATTGGGGCCGAAATAAAGCACTCTTCCTTATGAATAAGGTCTCCAACTATCAGAGACCTTATCCTGATGCGGCTCAGTGAGACGTAATTAAACTTCGTAAAGTCTGAGCCAAGTCACCCTGAAGTCGTTGCCATTTTGGAACCCCATCCGGCGATTGTCGACGCTGAGCCTTGCAGTGTTTGAAGTTGCCTTGAACGTCCCTCCGAGTAACTCCCAGTCTAAACCAGGCGCTATTACCTCGGTTAAATCGGCTCTATTAACAGTTAGCGCCATCAGAGGCGAAACACCTGAGCTACCGTCATTACAGACCCAGGCTAGGAATTGATATGAGCGTCCCACTTCCAGATTGTTGAACGTCTTGAACAGTTTTTCGCTATCCGTAGCAGGATCCTTTGTATCTGTATAACTCCAGTCACGCAGCCAATAGCCGTTCCAGAAACCATGTGATCCGAAAGCAAGTGCTAGATCCCTGGGGTCAGCGGCGCCACGGCCTCTTTCCCAACCATTCCAACCCTTCTCATCCGGATCGAAGTTAGTTTCATCAATCAAACGCTTGCGAAAGATCAACTTGAGCAAAGGAAAGACGATCGCCTTCGTCACGTCAGTACTACCGTCTACAGTCACCTTGAATTCAAAGGTCAGTTCCACGTTGCTAACGTAATTTGTCAGCTCTAGCCGCGACAGTTCACGCGATAATCCGTTAGTCAGGTCTCCAGCAGTGATGATCTCAGCGTGCATTACCTTAATCACGAGTTCAGTCCCATCTTCCTGAATACCCGTGCACTGCAGCCAACCTCTGTGCCCGACCCGCATGAACCACCATTTCGGCACGGTAATGACGGCATCCCCGAAAAATGCGCTCAAATCCAAAATACCCTTTTGGGTAGCGGGCGGCGTAGCCTGCTCCACAGCGGGCGGCGGCAAGTATCTCGGCAAACTGATCGTCAGGTTCAACGGCAGTGACGTCTGTGCCTTACACGCGGGGGTCACGGTGTAAGTGATTTGCACGGTTTTGCCCATGCTTTCGATCACGGCTTCCGGCGGCAGAGTGAAGATGACTGCCCCCGCCGTACTGCCGGGTTTGGAAGCCAACGGCCAGCAAGTGCCATCCGGTTTTTTCCAGCAAACACTGATGCTGTGCCTGCTGTTGTTTTTTGGGTAATCCACTTCGACATCTACACCGTAGCGCCCATTCCAGGCGGTCAGGTCGGAGCCATCAGCTTGCCTCACCGCAGGCATAGGAAGCGACAGAGGCTCCTGCTCGATTTTGAAGGTCTGAGCAGGAAACTCATAGGCGTTCTCTAGCCCACTCGCCTCACAAAAGCTCGCCGAGAAGTGCAGTTTAAATTCGCTGCAATCGGCCAGCTTTTGAAGTTCAGTCCTTGGAATAGGCGCCTCAACTCCTCGAGCCTTCCAGTCGTCAGTAACGGGCTCATCCAGCAAAATGTCGTACCGGTAAGCGCTGCCGTCCTCGTATTCACCCGAGATCCACATCCAACAAAAACTTGAGCACTCGGCATACGCCCATACAGGCACTGTAGCCAGTGCGGCCCCTGGGAATATATTGAGGTCTACCGTGCCGTTAGTTGCCTCTTCAATATTCGGGTGAATGAACCGGGGCACCGAAACACTGACCAACTGTGCAGGTGATAGCTGTTCTTGTTCGTTGAAGGCAACCGTGTAGGTCAGCGTCATCGACTGGTTGAACAAACAAGCAACGATACAGGGCGATAGTTTGACCGACGCCGGATCCCCGTCATATTCAATGGTCACGCAACCCAACGGTCTCTGCTCGAAACCAGGTCCGCTCACAAAAAAGCAGACACGATCGTCCGCATACGTATCCAGGTCACTTACATCTACAGTCCCTCCGTCTCTGGTGAGTTCAGGATTAAGGCACCAACCACCGTTGTACTCCACAGACTGCCGCAGATGGGGTGCCTTTAGGTCTAGCCGAGGGTCAACAATTAAAGCAGCAGTTCGGCGATATTGAATTTCGAGCGCATTCCTCGGCAAGCGCGTCTCCAGGTGCGGGTCAACCTCGGCGGGAGGCTGGGCCTCCAAGTCGTTCGTGATCCAGCCACATTGAAGGGTAAGCGATCGCCATGGTTTGCGTCGCGCCAACCAACCACGGCGAATTGGGAACTGAAGTACGTTGCCCGGGACAGCATCTTCAGGCGTTAACTTATAGCCATAAACCACTGTGTAAAACACATGCCGAGGAGCGTCCTGCTCGGTAGCCGCAGTGCAGTAAAGCTTATCCCCCGCTTTGGCAAGAGGCGGGACCGGCACAAGAACCGTCTCATCGCCTGTGTGATCGTGCATGTCATAGGTAGGCGTGTTATGCACGATTTTTTCGTGAAGTAAGTAAGGTGCAAGATTTTGACTTTCACTGGCAGGGTAAAACGCTACCCCCACCTCCTTGACCAACGACTCCACGGCCTGCCCTTGTGACTTCCCCGAATATGAAATGAGAGCCGTGAACCCCATGAGTTTCGTCAAGTAAGCCAAAGGGATGTCTATCTTCCGGGCCCCTGACTCACCGCTTGAATCCACAACATCCTCAAGTACCAGCTCAGGCACCTCCTTTGCGCTGAACTTGACTGTGATGGGCGGGTTGTCCATGCGTGCGTCAACGGTCAGGTAGGAGTCCGGCATTTTGGAGGGTTCGATGATGCTATTCACCTCACTGGAAATTAACGGAGCGGCAACTTCCAGAGCTTGGGGCTTGATCGACTTTGGTGTTTTTGCATCGACAGGATCTGAGGGAACTTCAGCTGTTGTTTTTTCTTTAGCCATGACAGGAACTCCATGTTCGAGGGGTTATGGCCCTCAGCCAGTCCGAGGCCGAGAGCCGCCCTTTAGTGAGCGCCTTTGATGCACCTTCGCCTACTGTCAGAATTAACAGTTCTGACGAAGCCCTACGTTGCTGCCGACCAACGGCCCTCTCACAACCCCTCCAACTCCGCCATCAAATCACTCAACCGATCTACCTTCTCGGCACTGACCTCATTGGCTGCCAGCCCGTCGATATACTCGGCCAATTCCGCCACCGTGCTGCACTCGAACATTGCGCGTAGCGGCACATCACGTTGCAGGGTCTTCTGCACCCGCGAGGCAATCTGCGTGGCCAGCAACGAGTGCCCGCCCAGTTCGAAGAAGTTGTCCTGCACCCCTACCCTCTCGACTTTCAGCACCTCGGCCCAGATGGCGGCCAACGTAGCCTCCAGTTCGTTGCGCGGTGCCAGGTAGTCCTGGCTTTGCAGCTGGCCGATCTCCAGCGCCGGCAACGCCTTGCGGTCGAGTTTACCGTTGGCGTTGAGCGGCAGGCGGTCGAGCCAGAGCCAGTGCAGCGGCACCATGTATTCCGGCAGTTCGGCGCGCAGGCGTTGCTTGATGCGGTCCAGGCGTTCGCTTGGGTTCAGTGCTTCATCCGCCGCCACCAGGTAGCCGACCAGGTGCTTGCCATTCATGCCTTCCTGCACGCCCACCGCCGCATCGCGCACTTCCGGTTGTTCGTGCAGGCGCGCTTCGATTTCACCCAGTTCGATGCGGTAGCCGCGAATCTTCACTTGGTGGTCGACACGTCCGACGTACTCCAGCACGCCGTCACTGCGACGGCGCGCGAGGTCGCCGGTGCGGTAGAGACGTTCGCCCGGTGCGCCGAAGGGGTTCGGCACAAATACGGGCGCGGTGCGCAGCGGGTCGCTGACGTAACCGCGACCGACACCCGTGCCGGCCACGCACAACTCACCCACCGCGCCTTGCGGTACCAGTTCCAGTGCGCCATCCAGCAGGTACAAACGGTTGTTGTCGGTGGGCGTACCAATCGGCAAATAGGTGCCTCGGGTAGACGCCAGGTCGACACGATAGAACGCCACATCGTCCGAACACTCCGCCGGGCCGTAAGCGTTGACCAGCCCAATCTCCGGATAACGCTGCAACCACTGGTGCGCCAGTTCCGGTGGCATCGCTTCGCCGGTCGGCAGCATCCAGCGCAGGCCATCCAGGCCGATGCGGTCTTGTGCAAGCATGCCCTGGATCAACGACGGCACGCTTTCCAACACGGTGATGCCCTGGGCCTGGACATGTTCCAGCAGGCCTTGGGGATCATGCGCGATGGTGTTCGGCACGATGTCCACCCGCGCGCCGAACAGCGGCGCAGCGAGGAACTGCCATACGGAAATATCAAAGCTCTGCGACGCGGTTTGCGCAATCACATCCGCGTCGCTCAAGGCCAGGTACGGCACTTTGCTCAGTTGGTTATTGAGCATGCCGCGCTGTTCCACCATCACGCCCTTGGGCAGACCGGTGGAACCGGAGGTATAGATCACGTAGGCAAGGTTATCCGGAGCGCTGTAGACACCGGGGTTTTCACCACGCGCGGGTATTTCCTCCCACACCAGAAGCTGGCAGTCAAAACCGTCCAGCAACTCGATGGCTTGCTCACGGGATGCTTCGGTGCACACCAGCAATGGCGTGCGGCTCAAGTCGAGGATGCTGCGCAGGCGCTGGCTCGGCAGGCCGGGGTCCAGCGGCAGGTAGCCGGCACCGGCCTTGAAGCTGCCGATGATCATGCCGAGCAGGTCGAGGTTACGCTCGGCCAACAACGCCACCGGTTGATCCAGGCCGACACCCGCAGCTATCAGCGCGTGGCCCAGGCCGTTGCTGCGACGGTTCAGTTCGTCATAGGTCCATTGCTGGTCGAGGCAACTGGCGGCGATGCGCTGCGGATGAGCGGCGACCTGCTCTTCGAACAGCTCGATGTAGCTGCGCTCCAGCGGGTAGTCGTGCTCGCTCTGGTTGCAACCGTCCACCAGGAACTCACGCTCCTGCTCGCCAATCAGTGGCAGGTCGGCCATGTCACCCTGGAAGCCTTGGACCAGCGCCAGCAGCAGGCGCTTGAACTCGCCGAGCATGCCTTGCACGGTGGTTTCGTCGAAGTAGCGTTGGTCGTAGGACAGGTGCAGCCCCAGGTCATCACCTGGATAGCACACGGCGGTCAGCGGGAAGTTGGTGTGGGTGCGGCCGGAATCCGAGGTGGCGTTCAGGCTTTGTGCACGGTCCAGCACCGAGACTTCCACCGGGGCGTTTTCGAACACGAACAGGCTGTCGAACAGCGGCTGGCCCTTGGGCAGTTCGCTGTGTTCCTGGATCGTCACCAGCGGCAGGTACTCGTACTCGCGCAGTTGCATATTGCTGTCGAGCAGTTCGCTCAACCACTGGCGCACGCTGCACGCTTGACCGTCCTCGGGCAGTTTCACCCGCAGGGCGATGCTGTTGATGAACAGGCCGACGGTGCGTTGCATCTCGGGCATTTCCACCGGGCGCCCGGCCACGGTGACACCGAACAGCACGTCGCGATCGCCGCTCAAACGGCGCAGCACCAGCGCCCACGCCGCCTGGGCGAAGGTGTTGACGGTCAGTTGGTGAGCCTGTGCCAGTTCGCGCAGTTGTGCACCGTCGCGGGCATCGAGACGGGTGTAGCAATCGCCCACCACCATGCCGCCGCTGTGGCCCGCGTGTTCACGCAGGAACGGCCGGTCGCTCGGGATTGGCGTGGTGCGCTCGAAGCCTTGCAGGTTCTGTTGCCACCATTGGCGTGCCTCATTGAGGTTCTGGCGTTGCAGCCAGGCAATGTAGTCGCGGTAGCGCGGCGGCGTGGCCAGTTGCGCGTCGCGGCCTTCACCGAGGGCCATGTAGAGCTCGAAGAAGTCATTCATCAGCAATGAACGGCACCAGGCATCGATAAGGATGTGGTGGTTGCTCATCATGAACCAGTAACGCTCGGCGCCGACGCGGATCAGGCGCAGGTGGAACGGTGCCTGGTTGAGCAGATCGAAGCCGGCTTCGCGCTCTTGCTTGAGCAGCGCTTGCAGGCGCGGCTCCTGCTGGTCCTCCGGATCGTCGCTCCAGTCCAGGTACTCAATCGGCGTGCTGCCGGGTGTGTGGATCACTTGCAGCATGTCTTCGCCGACGTTCCAGCAGAACGACGCGCGCAGGGCTTCGTGGCGGGCGATCACCGCCTGCCAGGCCTGGGCGAAACGCTCGGGGTCCAGGGCGCTGTTGATGCGGTAGCGGTCCTGCATGTAGTAGAGGCCGGTGCCGGGCTCCAGCAGGGTGTGCAATAGCAGGCCTTCCTGCATCGGGGTCAGCGGGTAGACATCTTCGATGGCGCTGGCGGCAATCGGCAAGCTGTCGAGTTGCGCCTGGGTCAGGTGCGCCAGCGGGAAGTCGGACGGTGTAAGACCACCGGCGTCGTCCTCCAGACAATGTGCAACCAGGCTTTGCAGCTCGGTGAGGTAGGCATCGGCCAGTTCATGGATGCTCTGTTGATCGTGGCGTTCGCGGCTGAAGGTCCAGCGCAGCACCAGCTCACCACCATACACCTGGCTGTCGACGCTCAACTCGTTGGGCAGCGGCGCGTCCGGGTCATGGGCCAGGCCGGCGGATTCATCCAGCGGGTGGAACAGCGCATCGGCGCCGAAGCTCTGGTCGAACTGGCCGAGGTAGTTGAAGGTGATCTGCGCGCTCGGCAGTGCGGCCAGGGTCTGCTTGCACAGGTCATCGGCGAGGTAGCGCAGCACGCCATAGCCCAAGCCTTTATGCGGCACGGCGCGCAGTTGTTCCTTGATCGCCTTGATCGAATCGCCCTGCCCGGTTTGCGGGGTCAGGCGCAGCGGATAGGCACTGGTGAACCAGCCGACGCTGCGGGTCAGGTCGATGTCATCGAACAGGGTTTCGCGGCCGTGGCCTTCCAGTTGGATCAACGCGCAAGCGTGACCGCTCCAGCGGCACAACACGCGGGCCAAGGCGGTCAGCAACAGGTCGTTGACCTGGGTGCGGTAGGCGCTTGGGGCTTGCTGCAGCAACTGGCGGGTGTGTTCGGCATCCAGGCGCACGCTGACGGTGTCGGCATCGCGGTTGCGCAGCGACCCTTGTGGGCGGGCCACCGGCAATGCGGCGTCAGGGCCGGCCAACTGGTGCTGCCAGACGCTCAATTCCTCACGCAAGGATTCGCTACCGGCATACGCCTTTAAACGCGCGGCCCAATCACGCAGGGCACTGGTCTTGGCCGGCAGGCTGACGGACTGGCCATCGTTCAACTGGCGATAAACCGTTTGTAGATCTTCCAGCAATACACGCCACGACACGCCGTCCACCACCAGGTGATGGATCGCGATCAACAGGCGTTGCTGCCCCTCGGGCCCGTCCACCAGCAAGGCGCGCAGTAGCGGGCCGTGCTCCAGGTCGAGGCTGCGTTGGGTGTCGGTGAACAGCGCGGTGCAGTGCGCCATGTCACGCACTTGCGCCTGCATCAGCACGCCGCCCTGCGGCACGGCCCTGTGTTCGGCGTGCCATTGGGCGTCGCGCTTGGAGAAGCTCAGGCGCAAGGCGTCATGGTGTTCCAGTACCGCCAGCAGCGCTTGTTCCAGGCGCTGGGGGTCGAGCAACTGCAGCGGCTTGAGGACCAGCGCCTGGTTCCAGTGCTGACGGTTCGGGGTCTCGGTGTCGAAGAACCAATGCTGGATCGGCGTGAGACCCGAACTGCCGGTCAGCAGGCCCTGCTCTGCCGTAACCTGCTCGGAGCGCGTAGCCACAGCAGCCAGGGTCTGCACGGTCTGGTGCTGAAACAGGTCGCGAGGGCTGAAATGAATCCCGGCCTGCCGCGCACGGCTGACCACCTGGATCGACAGGATCGAGTCGCCCCCCAGCTCGAAGAAGTTATCGTCCAGGCCGACTTGTTGCACGTTCAGCACCGCGCACCAGATCGCCGCCAGGGTGCTTTCCAGTTCGTTGCGGGGTGCCACGTAGTGTTGGCGGTTGGCTTCGGGATCCGGCTGCGGCAAGGCACGGCGGTCGAGCTTGCCGTTGGCGGTCAGCGGCATGCTGTCCAGCACGATCAGGTGCGCGGGCACCATGTAGTCCGGCAGGTGCGCCTTGAGATGGGCCTTCAGCGCATCACGCAGCGCGACGTGCTCGGCATCGCTGACCAGATACGCCACCAACTGTTTGCCGCTCGGCGCATCCAGCGCCAGCACCACCGCTTCGCGCACGGCGTCATGCTCCAGCAGGCGGGTTTCGATCTCGCCCAGTTCGATACGGAAACCGCGAATTTTCACCTGGTGGTCAATACGCCCGAGGTACTCCACCAAGCCATCGACGCGCTGGCGCACGAGGTCACCGGTGCGGTACAGGCGCCCGCCGTTGCGCGCAAACGGGTCCGCGACAAAACGTTCGGCGGTCATGCCCGGACGCTGGTGATACCCCTGCGCCAGACCCGCACCGCCCACGTATAACTCGCCGGTCGCGCCTTGCGGCACCAAGGCCAGGTCGGCGTCGAGAATATAAGCCACGCGGTCACCGATGATGCTGCCGATCGGCACGCTGGCGGCGCCCTCCTCCAAGTGCTCGGGCGCCAGGCTGGCCAGCGGCATCACTACGGTTTCAGTCGGGCCATAGGCGTTGAAGAACACCTGCGGCTGGAACGCGGCACGGATGCGCTGCAAGTGTTCGCCGGTGAGGGCTTCGCCGCCGGTAATGCACATACGCACCGGCAAGGTCTGCTGCCGGGTCGCCAACCACTGCGCCAACTGGCTGCCGTAGCTCGGGGTGAAGCCCAGGATGTTGATGCCATGGGTGCGTATCAATCCGCAGATTTCCTCGGCATCCCACTGCCCCTGAGCCCGCAACACCACCTGTGCGCCACTGAGCAGCGGCACCAGCAGACGCTCGGTGGCCGCATCGAAGTTGATCGAATAGAAGTGCAGCTCGCAGTCATCCGCGCGCATGCCAAACCGCTCGATCACCGCCGCGCAATGCATGGCGATTTCACCGTGGGATACCACCACGCCTTTCGGCTTGCCGGTGGAGCCGGAGGTGTAGATCAAGTACGCCTGGTGTTGCGGCAGGCTGATAAACGGCAGCGCATCGGCCGGGTAGTTGGCCAGCACCGGCAAGTCATCCTCCAGACACCAGCACGCAACAGTGGCCGGTAACTCGCCGAGGGCCTCGAACATCGCCGCATCGCTGAGCAGCAGGCCGATGCCGCTGTCTTCGATCATGTAGTGCAGGCGGTCCAGCGGGTATTCCGGGTCCAGCGGCACATAGGCACCGCCGGCCTTGAGGATCGCCAGCAGGCCGATGACCATTTCCAGGGAGCGCGGCAACGCCAGGCCGACACGCACCTGCGGGCCGACGCCACGTTCGCGCAGCATCCAGGCCAGGCGGTTGGCGCGGGCGTCGAGTTCTCGGTAGCTGAGGGTCACGCCGGCAAAGGTCAGCGCCGGCGCATCGCCACGGACTGCCACCTGCTGGCTGAACAGTGGGTGGATGCACTGATCGAGACGGTGCTCGCCATTCTCAATGCCCAGGCTGTCTTGCAACACACGCTGTTCATCCGCACCCAGCAACGGCAATTCGCTGAGGCGTTGCTGCGGATCCGCGATCAAGGCTTCCAGCAGATTGCGCCAATGGGCGGCCATGCGCGCAATGCGTGGCTCGTCGAACAGGTCAGTGCTGTAGGTCAGGCAGCAACCCAGGCGATGGTCGAGGTCGGTGACTTCCAGGTTGAGGTCGAACTTGGTCGCCCGCGCATCGTTGGCCAGGTATTCGACGGTCATGCCGGCCAGTTGGCGGCTCTGTTGGAATTCCCAGCGCTGCACGTTGCACATCACCTGGAACAGCGGGTTGTACGCCGCGCTGCGCGGGGGTTGCAGGGCCTCCACCAGGTGATCGAACGGCAGGTCTTGATGGGACTGACCCTCGATCACGGTGTGGCGCACGTGCTCGAACAACTCAGCGACATTCATCTGCCCATTGAGCTGGCACCGCAGCACCTGGGTGTTGAGGAAGGCACCAATCAAGCCTTCGCTTTCAGGACGGATACGGTTGGCAACCGGGGCGCCGATACGCAAGTCGGTCTGGCCGCTATAACGGTAGAGCAGCACGGCCAGGGTGGCGGTCATGGTCATGAACAGGGTCAGGCCGCGCTCGGCATTGAAGGCACGCACGCGGGCAGCGAGGTCGTCGCTGAGGTCGAAGCGGTACAACTCGCCCTGGTGGCTTTGCACAGGCGGGCGTGGACGGTCGCCGGGCAGTTCCAGCAGCGGGTGTTCATTGCCCAGTTGCGCAGTCCAGTAATCCAGCTGACGCTGGCGCTCGCCGGACTCCAGCCACTGACGCTGCCACACGCTGTAGTCGAGGTATTGCACGGGCAGCGGCGCCAGCGGCGAGTCGCGCTCGTCGATAAAGGCCTCGTACAACGCGCTGAGTTCACGGGCAAAGATGTCCATGGCCCAGCCTTCGGTGACGATATGGTGCAGGGTCAGCACCAGGTAGTGTTCCTGCTCGCCGGCCTTGACCAGGCACGCACGCAACAACGGCCCGGTTTCCAGGTTGAACGGCGTGTGTGCCTCATGATCAGCCAGTCGCTGCAGGCGCGGTTGACGGTCGGCTTCGCTCAGCGCGGAGAAATCCTGCCAATCCATGCGCAGCCCGGTCTGCGGCGAAACGTTCTGATAAGCCACACCATCGACGCTCGGAAACGTCGTGCGCAGGGTTTCGTGACGCATGATCAGCGCTTGCAGCGCCGCCTCGAAACGCCCCACGTCCAGCACGCCGCGCAAACGCGCCATGCCGCCGACGTTGTAGGCCGGGCTGTCCGGTTCCATCTGCCACAGGAACCACATGCGCTGCTGGGAATAGGACAGCGGCACGGGTTGGCCGCGGTCGACCTTGGCGATGACGGTCTGTTGGTTGCGTTGTCCCGAGGCCTGGATCAGGCCGACCTGCTCGGCAAACGCCCCCAGTTCACTGGCGTCGAACAAGGTGCGCAACGGCAGTTCCACATCACAGGCCTGGCGGGTGCGGGAAATGATCTGCGTGGCCAGCAACGAGTGGCCGCCGAGGGCGAAGAAGTCATCGCGCAGACCAATGCTTGGCAGACCGAGAACTTCGCGCCAGATCGCGGCGATTTGCTGTTGCAGCGGCGTTTCGGGTTCGACGTGTTCACGCACTTGCCACACCGGCTCCGGCAACGCGCGGCGGTCCAGCTTGCCGCTGGGGCTCAATGGCATGGCGTCCAGGCGCATCAGCAGCGCGGGCACCATGTATTCCGGCAACTCCGCGGCCAGGGCGGTTTTGACCTGTTGTTCGTCCAGGTCGCCATGGGCGGTGAAGTAGCCAATCAACTGCCCGTCACGCACCAGCACCACAGCTTGAGCGATGCCCTCCAGGGCGAGCATGCGCGCCTCGATTTCTTCCGGCTCCACACGGAAGCCGCGCAGCTTGACCTGCTGGTCGAGACGCCCGAGGTACTCGATCACACCGTCGGCGCTCCAACGGGCGCGGTCACCGGTGCGGTACAGGCGGGCGCCTTGGTGATCGGCGACAAAACGCTCAGCCGTCAACCCGGCGCGGCCAAGGTAACCCCGGGCCAGGCCGATACCGCCGATGCACAGCTCACCCGGCACGCCCAGCGGCACGGGGTTGAGCTGCTCATCCAGCACGCGGCAGATCACGTTGCCCAGTGGCCGACCAATCGGCGAGCGCTCGCCGTCTTCTGCGCGACAGTGCCAGTGGGTCACGTTGATCGCGGTTTCGGTCGGACCATAACGGTTATGCAATTGCACGGCTGGCAACTGGGCCAGAACGCGGTTGCGCAGTTCGGCGGGCAAGGCTTCCCCGCCCGAGAACAAGCGCCGCAGGCTGGTGCATTCGGCCACCAGCGGTTCGTCGATAAACAACTGCAACAGCGGCGGCACGAAGTGCAGCGTGGTCACGCCGTGTTCCTGCACCAACTGCGCGATCCGATGCGGGTCGCGATGCTCACCGGGCCCGGCCAGTACCAGGCGGCACCCAGTGATCAGCGGCCAGAAGCATTCCCACACCGACACGTCGAAACTGATCGGTGCCTTCTGCATCAGCACGTCGGTTTCGTTGAGTGGATAAGTGGCCTGCATCCACTGCAAGCGCTCGGCCAGCGCGGCATGGGTGATGCCCACGCCTTTGGGCTGGCCGGTGGAACCGGAGGTGTAGATCACGTAGGCGAGGTTATCACCGTGCAAATGCAGGCCGGGCGGCTGGGTGGGCCAACTGTCCAGGTGCAGGCTGTCCATGGCGATGACGCACACGCCGCAGGCAGCCGGCACCTGCTCCAGCAGCGCGGTCTGGGTCAGCAGCAGGTGAACGCCGCTGTCCTTGAGCATGTAGGCCAGGCGCTCGGTGGGGTAATCCGGGTCCAGCGGCACGTAAGCGCCCCCGGCCTTGATGATCGCCAGCAAGCCGATCAACAGTTGCGGCGAACGTTCGGCGGCGATGGCCACGCACACGTCCGGGCCGACGCCTTTGTCACGCAGGTAATGGGCCAGGCGGTTGGCCTGGGTGTGCAATTGGGCGAAGGTCAGGCTGCCGCCGCCCCAGACCAGCGCGGTGGTGTCCGAGGTCTGCTGGTTGAGCAGTTCGGGCAGCCACACTTGGGCCGGTGCGCAGGGTGCTTCGCTGTAAAGGGCTTGTTCGTCGTGCTGCATCAGCATGAGGTCGCCGATGGCTTGCCGGGGCTGTTCGCAGATGGCGTGCAACAGGTTGATGTAGTGCTCGGCGAGGCGCTGGATGGTCGCGCTTTCGAACAGTTCATCGGCATAGTCGAACGACAGGCTCAGGCGCCCGTTGCGGTCTTCTTCGGTGTGCAGTTGCAAATCGAACTTGGCTTCGCGGCTGTGCCACGGCAACTCGTCGGCGAGCATGCCCGGCAGGCGGCGCAAGGCGCTGAGGTCGCGTTGCTGGTGGTTGAACATGACCTGGAACAGGCCCTGCTCGCGGGCCTGCGGGAAGGCCTCCAGCAGTTGTTCGAATGGCAAATCCTGATGGGCCTGGGCGCCCAGCGCAGCCTGGCGTGTCGCGGCCAACAGTTCAGTGAAGGGCAAGCGCCCATCCAGCTCGGCGCGCAGCACCAAGGTGTTGATGAAGAAGCCGACCAGGCCTTGGGTTTCCTGGCGCGGGCGGTTGGCGTTGGGCACGCCGATGCGGATATCGCGTTGGCCGCTGTAACGGTAGAGCACGCTCTGGAAGGCTGCCAGCAACAGCATGAACGGGGTGGACTCGTGGGTACGGGCGGTCTGGCGAATGGCTTCGCTGAGGCTCGCGCCAAGGCGCACAGTGTGACGTGAGGCACTGTGACGGTGGTGTACCGAGCGCGGGTGGTCGGTCGCCAGGCTCAGGGTGGGATGCTCTTCACCCAACTGCGCTTTCCAGTACGCCAGTTGACGCTGGCCTTCACCTTCGGCCAGCCATTGGCGCTGCCAAGTGCCGTAGTCGGCGTATTGCAGGGCCAGGGGCGGCAGCTCCAGTGTCTGGCCCTGGACGGCGGCGGCATAGAGGCGTGAGAACTCGTCCATCAGGATATTGAGCGACCAGCCGTCGGCGATGATGTGGTGCAGCGTCACCAACAGTTGGTGATCTTCATCGTCCAGGCGCACCAGGGTCACCCACAACAGCGGGCCTTTTTCCAGGTCGAACTGGGTGCGCGCTTCGTCTTCGCGGATCTGTTGCGCACGGGCTTCGCGCTCGGCAACGGGCAGGTCGCTGAGGTCGATGACTTGCAGGTCGAAATCGGCCTTGGTATCGACACACTGGAAAGCCTGGCCGTCGCGCTCGTAGAAGCGTGTACGCAGGGCTTCGTGGCGCTGGATCAGTTGCTGGAAGCTGGTACGCACCGCGTCTTCATCCAGCTCGCCGCGCAGGCGCAGGGCGCCGGGGATGGTGTAGGCGCTGCTGTGGGGGTCCAGTTGCCAGGTGATCCACAGGCGGCTCTGTGCCAGGGATTGGGGCAATTCCTCTTGGCGCGACAGGCTGTGGATCGCGCCTTGGGCGACGCCGCCGTCCTGCTGCAACTGCGCAACGCTGGCGGCAAAGCCTTCCAGGGTCGGTGCTTCGAACAGCATGCGCAGGTTAAGCTCCAGGCCGAGGCGTTCGCGCAGGCGTGCGACCACCTGGGTGGCGGTGATGGAGTTGCCGCCGAGTAAGAAGAAGTGGTCATCGGCCGCAACCGTCGCCACCTGCAACTGCTCGCACCAGATCGCCGCAATCTGGTTGTGCAGTTCGGATTCCAGCGCCCCATCGCCCTCCTGCGCGTGCAGGTTCGGGAACTGCGCATAGCTGTCGAGGCTACCGTCCTTGTGACGAAGCGCACAGGCCGCGCGCTGCAGCTTGCCGCTGGAGGTCTTCGGCAAGGCGCCAGGGTTGAGCAGCACCACCACGCTTGGCGCCTCTTGATACGCCTCGGCGACGGCTTGGCGAATCGCCTTGATCAGCGCCTCGGGCGCCAGGATTTTCTGCACACTGCGGCTGATTTCAGCGGCAATGCCGATGCCTTCCAGGCCCTGCTCATTCACTGCAAATGCGGCGACCCGGCCTTTGCGTACCACCTCCACTTCGCGCTCGATGGTCTGCTCGATGTCTTGTGGGTACAGGTTGTGGCCGCGCACGATCAGCAGGTCTTTGAGGCGACCGGTGATGTACACCTCACCGTCACGGATGAAGCCCAGGTCGCCCGTACGCAGCCACCTACGGCCGGCATGTTGCACAAAGGTCTTTGCGGTGGCTTCGGGGTTACGCCAGTAGCCGTGGGCGATGCTCGGACCCGTGGCCCAGAGTTCGCCGACGTGGTTGTCGGGCAGCTCGGCAAGGGTATGCGGGTCAGCGATCAGCACCGCGTGTTCCGGCTGGCGGGTGCCACAGCTCATGATCGCACTGCCCTGCCCCGGCTCGGCGCGATTGGCGGCCAGGGCCTGATCGTCGACGCGCATCGCCGCAATGCCCTGGCCACGGCTGCCGCCCGCGACAAACAGGGTCGCCTCGGCCAGGCCGTAGGAGGCAAAGAAATGGTTCGGGGTAAAACCGCAGGCGGCGAACTTCTCGGCGAAGCGTTCCAGGGTGTCGAGGCGAATCGGCTCGGAGCCGGAATAGGCCACGCGCCACCGGCTCAAATCCAGGCGCTCCAACGCGGTCTCGCTGACCCTTTCGCTGCACAGGCGATAGGCGAAGTCCGGACCGCCGCTGATGGTGCCGCCGTATTCACTGATCGCTTCCAGCCAACGTAACGGTCGCCCGAGGAAGTAGGCCGGCGACATCAGCACGCAGGGCACACCACTGAAGATCGGTTGCAGGAGACCGCCAATCAGCCCCATGTCGTGGTACAGCGGCAGCCAACTGACAATCACGTCATCGGGGTTCAGGTCGATGCCGAAACCGCGACGGATCAACACTTCGTTGGCCACCAGGTTACCGTGGCTGACTTGCACGCCCTTGGGCAACGCGGTGGAACCTGAGGTGTATTGCAGGAAGGCGATGTCGTCCGGATGCAGGTCAGGGGCGACCCAATTGCCGGCACCTTCCAGCCGATCGACGCTCAATACGGGCGGCGCATTTTCGAGCTGCGACAAGCCATCGGCGAGGCTGGCGATGGTCAGCAGCAGACGCGGTTCGGCATCGCTGATGATCGACAGCAGGCGCGCCTGATGGTGGCGACGGGTGGACTCCGGCGGATAGGCCGGCACCGCGATCACACCCGCGTACAGGCAACCAAAGAACGCCGCGACATAATCCGGGCCACTGGGGAACAACAGCACGGCACGGTCGCCCAGGTCCGCATTGGCCTGCAAGGCGGCGGCGATGGTGCGGGCACGCTGATCCAAATCGCGATAACTGAGCACAACGCTGTGCTCGGCGGACTCGGCGAGGAAGCGCAAGGCGACCTGGTCCGGGGTCTGCGCAGCGCGACGTTGAAGGGACTGGACCAGGGTAGGGGGAAGTTCGAAGGCGTCCATCATGGGGTTCCTGCCTGAAATCGGCTTACGGGAAATTCGAGAATTCGGGGGGGCTGGTTCAGCCGACGGCAAGTGGACGTGCCACGCCATTGCGCCATCGGGCCAGGTGTTCCTCGGCGTAACGCCGCATGCAGCGCAGCACGGCGCTTTCGTGCTGTATGAGGAAGAAGTGGTGGCCGTCGAACATGTCCAGGGAAAAGCCACTGGCGGCATCCAGTTGCCAGTCGAGCAGTTGGTCGGCGCGCACGCTGTCCTGTTTGCCGCCAAACACGTGAATCGACATGCCCAGCGGTGTGCGCTCGCCGTAGCTGAAGCTGCCGCACAGCAGGAAATCCGCGCGCAGGATCGGCAGCATCAACTGCATCAACTCGGGGTTGGTCAGGGCTTCTTCGGCGGTGCCTTGCAGCTCGCGCAGGCGGGCGATCAGTTGTGCGTCGGTCTTTTCGATGGCGTATTCGCTGACGTCGCGGCGTGCCGGCCCGGCCGTGCCGGAAGCGAACAGGGCCAGCGGCGACGGCACGTCGCGCGCACGCAGCGCATGCGCCAACTCGAAGGCGAGCAGGCCGCCGAGGCTGTGACCGAACAAGGCGTAGGGGCCGTTCAGGTCGCGGCTGATTTCATCGGCGAGCTGGGCCGCCAACACCTTGATGTCGCGCTGCAACGGCTCGTCCATGCGCATGCCACGCCCGGGCAATTCCAGTGGGCATACCTGCAACCACTCGGGCAGGGCCCGACGCCAGCGCGCGTAAACCATGGCGCTGGCGCCCGAATAGGGCAGGCAGAACAG
>Ga0302347_1001232_pt1 | contig 31847 bp, 31 predicted proteins | sample PhyWR1_FD_202178 | JGI IMG/M metagenome (GOLD analysis project Ga0302347, IMG submission 202178) | Leaf surface microbial communities from wheat plants in UC Gill Tract Community Farm, Albany, California, United States - DLSL W.R1 (v2)... | ecosystem: Host-associated > Plants > Phyllosphere >... | reverse complement strand
TAATCGAGCCTAAAGTTTTTCCGGGTATGGCCGAAAACATGGCAAGCGTCCAAATACCCCGAGGTTTAACGTTATGGTCATCGACTTCAGTCGTCTCAACAGCGCCCCGCCCCTGACCGGCAGTACGCGCAGCAACGCCAGCCAGGAAACCGGCAGCACGCCTGCGGCCCCGGCAAACAGCCCTGAGCAAACCAGCGCCAGCGCCCCAAGCGGGGAATCTGTTCACCTCAGCCAAGAGGCTCAACAGTTGCAGAAGATCAGCGACTCGTTGCGTGACCAACCTGTAGTCGATAAAAATCGGGTGGCAGAGCTTAAACAAGCCATCGCCGATGGCAGCTACAAAGTCGACAGCAACCAGGTCGCCAGCAAACTGCTTAACATGGAAGCCCAGCGCTAGGCCCACGGCCTGTGCCGCGCTTTTGGACGCTTAACTCCCAGAGCTCGCCATGCACGACGAAAATTTACTGCAACTGATCAACGATGACCTCGCCCCTGCCGAGCAATTGCTCGGCCTGCTGCAGGACGAATCCATCGCCCTTAAAGGCCGCGACATGCAGGTGCTGGAAAATATTCTGGCGCGCAAACAGTCGCTGATCATTTTGCTTGAACAGCATGGCCGCCGCCGCAGTGAAATTCTCGCCAGCCTTGGCCTGGCCACCAACCGCAGCGGCCTTGAAAGCCTGGCCAGCCATTCCAGCGTGGGCACCCAACTGCTCAGCCAGGGCGATGTGCTGAACCAGCTGCTGGCTCAATGCCAGGCTGCCAACCTGCTCAATGGTCAGTCGATCCAGACCCAGCAGGCGATCACCGCCAACCAGTTGCGCATTCTCCACGGCGGCGAAGCTCCGTCGCTGTATGACGCACGCGGCACCACCTCGATGCTTAACAAGCACCGCGCCTACAGCCAGGCTTGAACCCGCGTCACCACCGTATGTAGCGAGACACACAACATGATGGCAGAATGCCCATCTTTTGCGTGTCGCTGTATTTTGTCTGGAGATTGATCAAACGTGTTCGACGCCCAAGATGCTCCGCAACCGCCAAAGGTGCTCACCACGCCGTTGGAAATTGCCTCCAACTTGCGGATGCTGCAAGAGAGCCATGACCCGCTGATCATTACTTTCCAGGACCGCACCCAGCGCTTCCAGAGCTATGTGGTGGATGTCAATCGCGAGAGCAGCAGCATGGCTCTGGATGAAATGATCCCCCGTGACGGTGAGCGTTTTCTTGAAGCGGGTGTGCCGTTCAAGGTTGAAGGCTTTCATGATGGTGTGCGCATTGCCTGGGAATGCACCACGGCACTGACCATTGATGACAGCCGCGACCACCGCTGCTACCGCGGCGCACTGCCCCGCGAAGTGGTGTACCACCAGCGCCGCAATGCGTTCCGTGCGGCCCTGCGGCTGGCCAACCTGGTCAATGTGCAGGTGGCGGGTGACAAGCTCAAGGCGCCGATCAAGGGCAAGTTGCTGGATGTTTCGGCAACCGGCTGCAAATTGCGCTTTGAGGGCGATATCAGCCAGGGCATGCAACTGGGTCAGGTGTATGAGCGCTTCAGCGCCGACCTGCCGTTCGGGTTGATGTCCACGCCGGTGGAGTTGCGTTATTTGCACTTTGAAGAGCGGCTGAACATCACCTTTGCCGGGATGCGCTTTCACAATATCAGCGGCGCGGTGCAGCGTCAGGTCGAGCGCTTTGTCTATCAACTGCAGCGCGAGGCGCGCCAGTTCGATAAAGACGATGATTACTAAAAGCCCCTCACCCTCACCCTAACCCTCTCCCAAAGGGAGAGGGGACTGATGGGTGGCGCTACGCAGACCTGCTTTTGACTCTAGCTCCCTCTCCCTCCGGGAGAGGGCTGGGGTGAGGGTGTATCCGGCGACCCGGTCTCAACCTCATCCACCGATTCCTCCACCACCGGCTCCTGCACCATCTGATCCTGCACCACCTGCTCGTCCACCCGTGGGTCAAGCGCAGCCACCAGCGGCGAGCTGGACATGCTGTCGGGCATGGCCACGTGATGCAGCGGCGCATCGTCGACCTGGTGCAAATTGGTCACTGCATTCGGGCGAATCCGCCAGACCAGGATCAACCCCGCCACGCTGAAAAACCCATAGAGCATCTGGCTGCCGAACAGCTTCATCAGCACCCCCGCCACCAACGGCCCCACGCTAGCACCCACGCCGTAGGTCACCAGCAGCATGGCCGTCAGCGACACACGCCGCTCCGGCTCGATATGGTCGTTGGCAAAGGCCACGGCCAGCGGATAGATGCAAAATTGCAGCAAAGCCGCCAGGCAACCGGCAATAAACAGTACCTGCATGGGCACCGCCGGCAAGATCGCCAACGGCAACGCCGCCACCGCCAGCAAACCGGCGAAGATACGGATCAGCAACGGCCGGTCATAACGGTCGGACAACCAGCCCAACGGCCACTGCACCAGCAAGCCTGCAAAAATGCAGCTACCCATGTACAAGCCGACCAGCTCGGTAGACAGCCCTTGCTGCGAAGCGTAGAGCGGCGCCAGACCGTAAAACGAGCCCACCAGCAAACCCGCGCCCATCACCGCGATCAAAGACTGCGGCACACGCTTGATAAAAAATTTCGGGTCCATCGGCGCGGGATGCAAAGGCGCCGGGTGAATGCGCCGGGTCATGGCTACCGGCACCAGGCACAGGGCAAAACACAAGGCCACAACCATCAGCAACTCAAGACCTAGCTGTGGGTGAACCGCCAGGATCAATTGCCCAAGCACCAGGCCCAAATAGGAGGCGATCATGTAAAGGCTGAACACCACGCCGCGCTGCCTGGCTTCGGCCTGTTCGTTAAGCCAGCTTTCGATGACCATGTATTGGCACATCATGCCCAGACCAACGATCACCCGCAGCAGCAGCCAGATCGGCAACCAGTCCGTCAGCCCGTGACACAACACCGCCGCCCCGACGATACCGGCACACGTGGCGTAGGCACGAATATGCCCGACCCTGGCAATCAGCCGGTGGCCAATCTTGCCACCCAGCACCAGGCCAAAGTAGTTGGCCGCCATCAGCGCACCGATCCACAGGCCGTCGACATTGTCGGCGGCCAGGCGCAGGGCCAGATAAGTACTCAACAGGCCGGAACCGATCAACATCATCAGCGAGGCAAAATACAACGCTCTAAAGGACTTCCAGATCTGGTGCATTGGCTTTCCGTATGGCTCCTTGTGTCTGCCACCGGGAACAGGCCCGGCGCCACAGATTTAAACGGTCAAGCCTGAGCCGCCAGAACGCGACGTTCCCAGGGCGTGATTTCGTCATGGAAGCTGGTCAGTTCCAGCGTCTTGGACGCAACGTAACCTTCGATGAACTCAGTGCCGAACAGTTCAATCGCCATTTCGCTGCGGGCAAGGCGTGCCAGTGCCGCATGCAAGGTGCAGGGCAATGCCAGCGCCTCGGGCACCTGGAACTCACCCTGGATCGCAGCGGTTGGCTCAAGCCCCCGCTCAATGCCATACAACCCTGCCGCGAGGCTGGCGGCAATCGCCAGGTACGGGTTGGCATCCGCCCCCGGCAAGCGGTTTTCAACCCGCCGCGCCGCAGGCGAGCTGGCCGGAATACGCAAGCCCGCGGAGCGGTTGTCGTGCGACCAGCAGGCATTGTTGGGTGACGCATAAGGGTGGAACAGGCGCTGGTAGGAATTGACGTTCGGCGCAAACAGCGCGGTGAAGTCAGCCATGCACGCCTGCTGTCCGCCGATAAAATGGCGGAAGGTGGCTGTCGACTGCCCTGCTTCGTCGCTGAACACGTTTTGCCCGCTGCCGGCCTGCACCACGCTCTGGTGAATATGCATCGAGCTGCCGGCCGTGTGCGCCAGCGGCTTGGCCATGCACACCACGGTCAGGCCATGTTTAAGGGCGACTTCCTTGAGCAGGTGCTTAAACAGAAAAGTCTGGTCGGCCAGCAACAGAGGATCACCGTGCAGCAGGTTGATCTCAAACTGGCTGACGCCCATCTCGTGCATCACGGTGTCGCGGGGCAACCCCAGGGCCGCCATGCTTTGATACACCTCATTGAAAAAAGGCCGCAGGCCATTGTTGGAACTGATGCTGAATGCCGAAAAACCGGTTTCGCGGCGACCGTCCAGGCCCACGGGCGGGCGGAATGGCTGGGTCGGGGCGGGGTTGGGCGCAAACACAAAGAACTCGAGCTCGGTGGCCACCACCGGCGCCAGGCCCCGCGCCGCATAACGGGCGATCACCGCCTTCAACTGGCCACGGGTCGACAGCGGCGAGCTTTCACCGCTCAACTCATCGGCGTCGCAAATGGCCAGGGCACGGGGTGGCTGGCTCCAGGGCAGGCGATGGAGCTGGCCCGCGGCAGGTACCAAGGCCAGGTCGCCGTCCTCGCTGCCATAAAAACGCGACTCGGGGTAACCGCCCATGATGCATTGCAGCAACACCCCACGCGCCATCTGCAAGCGCCGGCCTTCAAGGAACCCGGCAGCGCTCATCACTTTGCCGCGGGGCACGCCATTGAGATCGGGGGTGACGCATTCAATTTCATCGATACCCGCCAATTGTTGCGCGAGAGAGCCCTGGCCATCGCTTGTCATGCCACTTTCCTTGTTGTCGAGCAGGCCGCTGAGGGCAATGACTACAAAATACGCACCGCCTGTTCGGAATTTCAAGCGGGCACCGCACAAATCCCGCGAAAACAGTGAACCTCCCGTAGCAGCTGCCGAAGGAACGAGGCTGCGTCCGGCGGCGAAGCCGTCGTGAAATCAGGCACTGCGGTGTACCAGTCGAACCTAGCTCTCAGTATTTACGACGACTACGCCGCCGGACGCAGCCTCGTTCCTTCGGCAGCTGCTACGGAGTTCATAGCCCTTGAACGGCGCTTGACTTATTTGCCGACTAGACTCTTCGCCCACCGAGTCAGGAAGACCCAAAGGAAGATCGATGAAGACGCTGCCCCCGCTCTATACCGGCCTGTTGCTGGCCAGCCTGTTCAGCCCATCAGCTTTTGCCCAGACGCCCACCAGCGATGGCTATGTGCTGGATAAAGTCGTGCAGGTCAGCCGCCACGGCGTACGCCCGCCTACCGCTTCCAATGAAAAACTGCTGACCTCGGTCACCCAGCGCCAATGGCCAACCTGGCTGGTGCCCTTCGGCAACCTGACCGGCCACGGCTATACCGGCGCGGTGGAAATGGGCCGCTACCGCGGCGAAGTGCTGCGGGCCGCCGGGTTGATCCCCCAGGGTTGCCCGGGTGCCAACCAGCTGCTGGTGCACGCCAGCCCCCTGCAACGCACCAAAGCCACCGCCCAGGCCCTGCTCGATGGCATGTTCCCCGGCTGCGGCCTGCAACCCACTTATGTCACGGGCGAACAGGACGCCCTGTTCCAGGCCAATGAAATGCCCTTTGCCGCCCTCGACCCGGCAACAGCCAAAGCCGACATTCTCAAGGCCCTGGGCGGCAGCGTTGAAGCCGCCCAGGCCCGCTACAAGCCCTTTGAAGAAAAGCTGCGGGAAGTTGCCTGCCTGCCCGGCGCCGATTGCCCCTACGGCAAGCAAGCCTGGACACTGGAGCAAAACGCCAAGGGCCGCTTTGCGATCAAGGGCCTTAGCGCCGGTGCCAATATGGGCGAAGTCTTCCGCCTGGAATACAGCCAGGGCCTGCCCCTGGACAAGGTTGCATTCGGCAACGCGCGTACCGCCGCCGAGGTGTCCAGCCTGATGGTGCTGACCAAGGCCAAGTACGACTACCTCAACGACATCCCCTATATCGCCAGCCGCGGCGCCTCCGAGCTGATGAACCAGATTGCCCTGGAGCTCAAACTGGGCACCCCGCTGGCGCAAACAGATGCCTCCAGCACCCCGCCCGATGTACCGCTGATGCTGCTGGTGGCCCACGACACCAATATCGCTTACCTGCGCACCATGCTCGGCTTCGGCTGGAAGCAGGGCGACTACATTGAAAACAATATCCCGCCCGTGGGCACGTTGCAGTTCGAGCGTTACAAGGAAGTCAAAACCGGCGAGCTGTTTTTACGTATCGCCTTTGAGGCCCAGTCAATGGATCAGATTCGCAACCTGACGCGCTTGAGCGGCCCGCAAAAACCGCTCACCAGTGATTTCAAAAGCGTCAGTGACTGCCGCAAAACCAGTGTCGGCCTGCTCTGCCCGTTCAAGGATGCACTGGTCAAGGTTGAGCAGAACATCGACCCTACGGCCCTGACGCCCTACTCCTTCAACTGATCAGCCGCTCACACACTCACAGCGACAGGGTTTGTTTCACGTTGCTGCAACCAGTGCAGCAAGCCCTGCCCGCTCATGGGCCGGGCAAACCAGTAGCCCTGCCCTTCAACGCAGCCCATCGCCAGCAACCGCTGCAACTGGTCCAAGGTTTCAATCCCTTCGACCACCACCGCCATGCCCAGGCTGTTGCCCAGGGCCAGGGTGCTGGCGATCACGGCTGCACAACGAGGTTCATGCTCCAGGTTGCGGACAAACTCACCGTCGAGCTTGATTTCGTTGAAGGGCAACTGACACAGGCGTTGAAGCGAGGAAAACCCGGCGCCGAAATCGTCCAGCGACAAGCGGCAACCCATCATGCGCAGGCGTACCAGGTTCTCCAGACTGGCGGCCGGCGCTTGTAGCAGGCCGTTTTCCGTCAGCTCGAAGGTCAACCGGGAACCCGGCGTCCCATGCCGTGCCAGGATGCCCTTGAGGGTATAGGTCAACTGACTGTTGGCCAGCTGTGACGTTTGCAGGTTGAACGCCATGTTCAACGGGTAACCCTGAATCCGGGCCTGCTCCTGCAGGCTCAACGCCTGATCCAGCTGGGCGAACAACAGCTCGTCCATCAACCCGCAACGCTCGAGGACAGGGAGAAACAGCGCGGGCGGCAACACGCCCTTGCTGGGGTGCATCCAGCGGCAAAGCACTTCAACACCGCACACTTCACCGCTGCGCAGGTTGAACTTGGGCTGATACCAGGCCTGCAATTGCTGCAGGGCCAGGGCCTGACGCACTTCGTCCTCGCACGCGGGCTGCACCACTGCGTCTGGCGAAGTCGCCCGGATGCAACTGCCCCGGTACTTATCCAGCAAGGCTTGCAGCTCTTTGGCCGGCAGCGGCTTGCCAACGTCACCCAGCAACTGCAGCCCCAACAGGGCAATGACCTGTTGCGCCGCACGCCGCAGGTCCGCCGACAGGGCACTGCTGAGCAACACCGCCCCGATCTGCCCCGACTGGCCCGCCCGACGCAGGAACGCCAGGCCATCCACGCCCTCCATCTGCAGGTCGCAGACGGCGATATCCACCGCCCCCACCTGCTGCAGCAGCGCCAGCGCCTGGCTGCCATCAGCGGCCTCAAACACTTCATGGCAGCCAAGGGAACGAAACATGCGCACCGCGACGGCACGCTGGAAGCTGTCATCTTCCAAAATCAAAATACGCAAGGAACTGCCAGGCATTGCAACGACCCATCGAAAAACGGTGTGAGGCAATTGTCCGAGTATCGGCAGATTTTTTACCTAGGAAATATCTCCGAAAATGTAGGGAAAATCCCAAACCTGCCCGGCTCCCCGTCAGCGCGCACTGCGGCTGAAAATGCGGATTACCTCATCCAGGTGTTCGCTCATGGCCTGGCGTGCTGCGCCAGCGTCGTGCTGCTCCAGCGCTTGCAGCACGCGCCGGTGCTCGTCCTCCGAGCGGTGGGTCATGTCTTGAGGGGTGTAGTGGTTTTGCAGGCGCTGGAACATGCTGCCATAACGATGGCCCAGCAGATGCTGGATCATCAGGGCATAGGCCGGATTGTCCGAGGCCTGGGCAATACGAATATGGAACAGGCGGTCACCAGGGTGGGTGTGGGAGCCTTCGCGGTTGTCCTGGACGTTGCGCTCAAAAGCCTCGCGAATACCTGCCAATTCCTCGTCACTGGCATTGACCGCCGCCAGTGCCGCCGCCTCTGGCTCGATCAGACGGCGGGCCTGGAGCAGGGCGAAGGGCGGGATTTCGGCGCTGAAGTCAATTTCAAGGTTCAGTTCCGGGTCCAGTTCCTTCCACTGATCCCGGGTGGCCTGGGCCATAACGGGCTCATCCGACACCGTTTGCACCGGCGGCTCACACACCAGGACGCCATTACCTACGCGCACATCCACCAGCCCGATGACTTCCAGCGCAATCATCGCCTCGCGCACTGAGGCCCGGCTCACACCCAGCAACTTGGCCAGTTCCCGCTCGGCTGGCAAGCGGCTGCCCGGCGGAAACTCACCGCTGTCGATCAAGGCGCGCAGCTGATCGGCGATCTGCCGATAAAGCCGTTGGTTATCAATTACTTGAAATGGCATCAGGAAATAAGCTCTGGTTTTGGCAAAAAAAGACGCTTGTTGAAGCTTGAGGTGCATGCTACAAAAGGCCCAATGGCCTGACCATTGGACGGATATCGTAAAGCGATCATAGCAAACCTTATCCCTGCACTTGTGTCGTTTTGCCATTTGCTACGCCTTTAATGGCCTGACCATTAGGCCAACAATAAAAACAATGACATCGTAACGGAGCACCCATGGATCTTTCCGGCAAACGTGTGCTGATCACTGCCGCTGCGCAGGGGATTGGCCAGGCCACCGTCCAGGCATACCTGGCCGCCGGTGCCGAAGTCTTCGCCGCCGACATCAATGCTGGCGCCCTCGACGCCCTTGAAGGCGCGCACAAACACCTGCTCAACGTCACCGATGCTGCTGCCATTGCGCGCCTGGCCCAGGAACTGGGTCCGCTGGACGTGCTGTTCAACTGCGCAGGCGTCGTACACAGCGGCAACATTCTGGAATGCGACGAACAGGACTGGAGCTTTGCCCTGGACCTCAACGTGACCGCCATGTACCGCATGATCCGCGCTTTCTTGCCGGGCATGCTGGGCAACGGCGGCGGTTCGATCATCAACATGGCTTCTGTGGCCTCCAGCGTCAAAGGCGTGCCCAACCGCTTTGCCTACTGCGCCAGCAAGGGTGCGGTGATCGGCCTGACCCGTTCGGTGGCGGCTGATTTCGTCAGCCAGAACATCCGCTGCAACGCCATCTGCCCCGGCACCGTCGACTCCCCTTCGCTGCGCCAGCGCATCAGCGAACAGGCTCAGCGCGAAGGCCGCAGCGTCGACGAGGTGTACGCCGCCTTTGCCGCACGCCAGCCCATGGGCCGCATCGGCACCGCCGAAGAAATCGCCCAGCTGGCGCTGTACCTGGGTTCGAGCGCCAGCGGTTTCACCACCGGTACGGCGCAAATCATTGATGGCGGCTGGAGCAACTAGCCTCAGCTTTTGACCTTGTGGGAGCGGGCTTGCTCGCGATGCGGACGACGCAGTTCGTCTGATGCACCGCAGCGATCCAATCGCGAGCAAGCCCGCTCCCACAACAAGCCTGCCCCTCCCCAAAAAAGGATTGTTTATGAAACTGCTGCGTTACGGTGACAAAGGCCAGGAACGTCCTGCCCTGCTCGACAACAATGGCCAACTGCGCGATTTGTCGGCAGTGGTCGCGGATATCGCAGGCCAGGCCCTGAGCCCCGAAAGCATTGCCCGCCTGCAAGATATCGACCCGTCCACCCTGCCCCTGGTGCAAGGCTCACCCCGCATCGGCGCCTGCGTCGGCCAGGTCGGCAAATTTATCTGCATCGGCCTGAACTACGCCGACCATGCTGCCGAAACCGGCGCCGCCATCCCCGCCGAACCGGTGGTGTTCAGCAAATGGACCAGCGCCATCGTCGGCCCCAACGACAACGTCGAAATCCCGCGCAATTCGCGCAAAACCGACTGGGAAGTCGAGCTGGGTGTGGTCATCGGCAAAGGCGGTCGCTATATCAGCGAAAGCGAAGCGCTTGAGCACGTGGCCGGCTACTGCGTGATCAACGACGTCTCCGAGCGCGAGTTCCAGCTGGAACTGGGCGGTACCTGGGACAAGGGCAAGGGCTGCGACACCTTCGGCCCGCTGGGGCCATGGCTGGTAACCCGCGACGAAATCGCCGACCCGCACCAGCTCGACCTGTGGCTGGAAGTGGATGGCCATCGCTATCAGAACGGCAATACCCGCACGATGATTTTCCAGATCCCGAAAATCGTCAGCTACCTCAGCCAGTTCATGAGCCTGCAACCCGGCGACGTAATTTCCACCGGCACCCCGCCGGGCGTCGGCCTGGGCATCAAGCCCGAGCCTGTGTACCTGCGTGCCGGCCAGACCATGCGCCTGGGCATCACAGGGCTGGGCGAACAACAGCAACGCACCGTGAATGCCGACTGACAGGGAGCTGCACCATGACCACGATTACTGCCGTACGCGTCGAAGACATTCGCTTCCCCACCTCGCAATCGCTCGATGGCTCGGACGCGATGAACCCGGACCCTGACTACTCAGCGGCCTATGTGATTCTCGAAACCGACACCCCGAACCTCGAAGGCCACGGCCTGACCTTCACCATCGGCCGTGGCAATGAAATCTGCTGCGCCTCGATCAAGGCCCTGGCCAGCCTGCTGGTGGGTCTGAAGCTGGAATGGATCGCCGAAGACATGGGCCGTTTCTGGCGCCACGTGACCAGCGACAGTCAGCTGCGCTGGATCGGCCCGGACAAGGGCGCCATTCACCTGGCCACCGGTGCGGTGGTCAACGCTGCCTGGGACCTGTGGGCCAAGGCCGAAGGCAAACCGGTGTGGCGCCTGGTGGCGGACATGAGCCCTGAAGAGCTGGTGCGCTGCATTGATTTTCGCTACATCACTGACTGCATCACCCCGGCCGAGGCACTGACCCTGCTGCGCGAACGCGCCCGCGGCAAGGCCGAACGCCTGGCCCTGCTCGAAGCTGACGGCTACCCCTGCTACACCACCTCCGCCGGCTGGCTGGGCTATGCCGACGAGAAGTTGCGCCGCCTGTGTCAGGAAGCGGTCGACGCGGGCTTCTCCCACGTCAAATTGAAAATCGGCCATGACCTGCAGGACGACATCCGCCGCGTGCGCATCGCCCGCGAAGTGCTGGGCCCGGACCGCAAATTGATGATCGACGCCAATCAGGTCTGGGAAGTGGACGCGGCCATCGACTGGGTGCGCGAGCTGTCGTTCGCCAACCCGTGGTTTATCGAAGAGCCCACCAGCCCGGACGACGTCGAAGGCCATCGCAAAATCCGCCTGGGCGTCAGCCCGGTCAAGGTGGCCACCGGCGAAATGTGCCAGAACCGCATCGTGTTCAAGCAGTTGATCATGCGTGAAGCCATCGACGTGGTGCAGATCGACGCCTGCCGTCTCGGTGGGGTCAACGAAGTGCTGGCGGTGATGCTGATGGCCGCCAAATACAACCTGCCGGTATGCCCGCACGCCGGCGGCGTTGGCCTGTGCGAATACGTGCAGCACCTGTCGATGATCGACTACCTGTGCATCGCCGGCACTCACGAAGGCCGCGTGGTGGAATTTGTCGACCATCTGCACGAGCACTTCGAAGACCCCTGTGTGATTCGCAACGCGGCCTATATGCCGCCGCAAGCGCCGGGGTTTTCGATCCAGATGAAAGCCGCCTCCCGCGAACAGTACCGGTACCGGGGCTGAAGACCATGCCCGTCACCCAACCGCTGCGGCTGGACGCCCACCAGCACTTCTGGCGCTATGACGCCGCGGCCTACCCCTGGATAGGCCGCGACATGGCTTGTTTGCGCCAGGACTTTCAACCTGATGATCTGCGGCCCTTGCTGGATGCGGCCGGGCTTGACGGCTGCATTGCCGTGCAGGCCCGCGCCTGTGCCAGCGAAACCGATCAGTTGCTCAATCTGGCCAAGCGTTATCCGTGGATTCGCGCGGTGGTGGGCTGGGTCGACCTGTGCGCCAGCGACCTTGAGGCGTCGCTGGAGCGTTGGGCGCAGGCGCCGGTTTTGCGCGGCTTTCGTCATCAGTTGCAGGACGAAAGCTCGCCGGCCGGCTTTATGCAAAAACCCGAATTCCAGCGCGGCCTCGCCACCCTGCAGCGCCGGGGGCTGGTCTACGAGGTACTGGTCAAGGCCCGGGATCTGGGCGCGGTCACTGAACTGTGCCAACAGCATGACCAGCACCATCTGGTGCTCGATCACCTCGGCAAACCCGATGTGCAGGCCAACGATTTAACCACCTGGACCCGGCAACTCGCAGCGCTGGCCGCCCTGCCCCATGTCAGCTGCAAGCTGTCGGGGCTGATCACCGAAGCCCATTGGCAACATTGGAACAGCGCCCAACTGACACCGTACCTGCACACCGCACTGGAGCTGTTCGGCCCCGAACGCCTGATGTTCGGCTCGGACTGGCCGGTGTGCCTGCTGGCCAGTGACTACGAGGCCACCCGCGCCCTGGTCGCCAGCGTGTCACAACACGCAGCCATCTGGGGGGGCACGGCATGCCGCGTCTACAACATTGAGGGAGCAACGCAATGAATCTGCATCTGCAAGACAAGGTGTTTATCGTCACCGGCGGCGGCTCGGGGATTGGCGCGGCCATCACGTTGGGGCTGGCCGACGAAGGCGCGATCCCGGTGATTTTCGGCCACAGCCCGCTGTCCGATGATTTGGCGCGGCAACTGGACCAGCGCGGTTCACGCAGCCTGTTCATGCAGGTCGAACTGCGCGACGAAGACGCCTGCCGCGCAGCCGTCGCCAGCGTGCTGCAACGCTTCGGGCGCATCGACGGGCTGGTCAACAACGCCGGGGTCAACGATGGCGTGGGCCTTGAGGCCGGGCGCGCGGCCTTTGTCGAATCGCTGGAAAAAAACCTGATCCATTACTACCTCATGACCCACCTGTGCGTGGACGCCCTCAAGGCCACTCGCGGCGCCATCGTCAATATCAGCTCCAAGACCGCCCTCACCGGGCAAGGCGGCACCAGCGGCTATACCGCCGCCAAGGGCGCGCAACTGGCGCTGACACGGGAATGGGCCACGTCGTTATTGGCTGACGGCATACGGGTCAACGCGGTGATCCCCGCAGAGGTGATGACACCGCTGTACGAGCGCTGGATCGATACCTTCGCCGACCCGCAGGCCAAGCTGGCGAGCATTGTCGAAAAAGTCCCCCTGGGCCAGCGCATGACCACGGCCGCAGAAATTGCCGACAGCGTGCTGTTTTTGCTCTCGCCGCGCGCCTCCCACACCACCGGGCAATGGCTGGTGGTGGACGGTGGCTACACCCACCTGGACCGGGCGCTGACATGAACCGCCAGTGCCTGGCTTTGGACTTGAAGGACGACCCGGCGCTGATTGCCGAGTACGAGCGTTTGCACCAGAACATCTGGCCACAAATCAGCGCCCATTTGCGCGGGCATGGCGTGCTCGACATGCAGATCTGGCGTCTGGGCACGCGGCTGTTCATGGTCATGGACACCGCTCCCGGGTTTAGCGCCGAGGCCTTTACCCGGGCCGGCGCCAGCGACCCCAGGGTGCAGGAATGGGAGGCACTGATGTGGCGCTTCCAGCAGCCCACGCCCTGGACTTTGCCCCATGAAAAATGGGCCCCGATGAAACGGATCTTCAGCTTGCCCCCGTAACCCTGTGGGAGCGGGCTTGCTCGCGATGGCATCAGCGCGATTTGCCTGAGACACCGCAGCGATCCAATCGCGAGCAAGCCCGCTCCCACCTATAGATCCTGATTCACGCAAGTCGCCAACAACAATAAAAAGGAGATGCGTCATGTCACTCAAGCACCCGAACGTCGCAGCGCCGTCCTTTACCCGGGCGGTTACGTCCTATCGCTGGGCACTGATCCTGGTCACCTGCCTGTTCTTCCTCTGGGGCCTGTCCTATGGCCTGCTCGATGTCCTCAACAAGCACTTCCAGGAAACCCTGCACGTCAGCAAGGCGCAGTCGGGCCTGCTGCAAAGCGCCTACTTCGGGGCGTATTTTCTGATCGCCCTGCCCGCCGGTTTGCTGATGGACAGGTACGGCTACAAGGCCGGCATCTTGCTGGGCCTGTGCCTCTATGCCACCGGCGCCCTGTTGTTTATGCCCGCCGCTGCAGCGCAGAGCTTCCAGTTTTTCCTCTTCGCGCTGTTTGTGATCGCCTGCGGCCTGGGCTGCCTGGAAACCGCCGCCAACCCCTATGCCACTGTGCTGGGTGAGCCCGCCGGAGCAGAACGACGCCTGAACCTGGCGCAATCGTTCAACGGCCTGGGGCAGTTCTTCGGCCCGTTGATTGGTGGCGCACTGTTTTTCAGCGGCGCCAACAGCACCGACACCACACAATCGCTGCAAATGACCTATCTGGTGATTGCCGCACTGGTGTTGCTGGTGGCAATCCTTATCGCCCGCACCCCGCTTCCCGACCTGCGCGAGCAGGAAGTGCAAGCCGCGCAACACGACCACAAAAGCCTGTGGCAACACCGTGAGTTCGTCACCGGGGTCATCACCCAGTTTTTTTATGTGGGTGCGCAGGTTGGCGTGGGTGCGTTTTTTATCAACTACGTCACCGAGCACTGGGCGCAAATGAGCAGCCAGCAAGCGGCATATCTGCTCTCGGTGGCCATGCTCAGCTTTATGTTTGGCCGTTTCTTCAGTACCTGGCTGATGGGCCGCGTCAACGCCCAGCGCCTGCTGCTGATCTACGCGCTGATCAACGTGGCGCTGTGTGCGGTGGTGGTGCTGGGGTTTGAGGGCGTGTCGGTGGTCGCACTGGTGGCGACGTTCTTCTTTATGTCGATCATGTTCCCGACGCTGTTTGCCATGGGCGTGAAAAACCTCGGCCCGCATACCAAACGTGGCAGCTCGTTCATGATCATGGCCATTGTCGGCGGCGCGCTGCTGCCCTACATCATGGGCATGGTGGCCGACCACTCCTCCACCGCGGTGGCCTATCTTTTACCGATGGGCTGCTTCCTGATCGTTGCAGCCTATGCGCGTGCTGCCCTTAAAAAAATCTGATTGCTGTACTCCACAAAAACAATAACGGAGCACCCCATGTCCAATCCCGCTTTGCAACAGGCGCTGAGCAAAATCCGCTGGCGCATCCTGCCCTTTGTCGCCCTGATGTTCGCGATGGCGATCATCGACCGTTCCAACATCGGTTTCGCCAAGCACGCCCTGCAGGCGGACACCGGCCTGAGCAACGCGGCGTTTGCCTTGGGTGCGGGGATTTTCTTTATCGGCTATGCGGTGTTCGAAGTCCCCAGCAACCTGATGCTGCACAAGATCGGCGCGCGTATCTGGCTGAGCCGGATCATGGTGACCTGGGGGTTGGTATCGGCGGCAATGATGTTTGCCCACGACGAAACCAGCTTCTATATCTTGCGGTTTCTGCTGGGCGTCGCCGAAGCCGGGCTGTCGCCGGGCGTGGTGCTGTACCTGACCTACTGGTTCCCGCAGAACCAGCGTGGCTCGGCCTATGGCATTTATTATTTTGGCGTGCCGGTGTCGCTGATGGTAGGCGGGCCTGTGTCGGGCTGGTTGCTGGAAAGCGCGCAGTTCGGCCTGACCGGCTGGCAGTGGATGTTTGTCACTGAAGGCCTCGCGGCGTCGATCATCGGCGTGTTCGCGTTCTTCTACCTGACCGACAAACCCCGGGATGCCAAGTGGCTGAACACTGAAGAAAAGGCCGCGATCGAGCACGAGCTGGAAAAAGAGCAACTGCAAAAAGCCAACAAAGGCCCGTCGTCGTGGCGTGCAGCGATGTTCAACCCGGTAGTGCTGTACTTCACTCTGATCTACTTCACCATTCAGGTCAGCGTGTATGGCGTGCTGTTCTACCTGCCGACGCGAATCGCCGAACTGCTGGGTACCGGCATTGGCCTGAAGGTCGGCGCACTGACCTCCATTCCGTGGATTGCCACCGTGATCATGCTGTACCTGGTGACCCGCCATGCCGACCGCAAGGGCCAGCAAACCCGCTATGCCGCGTTGATGTTGGCGCTGGCGGCCGTGGGTATGGTTGGCTCGACCTTAAGTGGCAATCTGGTGCTGGTGATTGTGGCGTTCTGCGTGGCCGCCGCCGGTTTTATCACCGTGCAACCGTTGTTCTGGACCCTGCCTACGCGCTTTTTGGGTGGCGCGGCGGCGGCCAGCGGGATTGCCGTGATCGGTGCCCTGGGCAACCTCGGTGGTTTTCTCGCGCCAACAGTCAAGACCTGGGCCGAGGGCTACTTCAACAACCCACATGCGGGCATGTACTTTCTGGCGGGGATGGCGGTACTGGGGGCGCTGATGCTGATCCGCTCGGCCAGGACCGGGCACGAGCCGGGCAAACTCCCGACACCTGTGCCTGCGCCACACTGACGCTGCAGAGGTATTAACCCGGGTCACATGTGAGCTACATTGGGTGACAAACAACAGCCCGTAAACTCACAAAGGGTGACCCGTGAATACCAATCAAAAACTGCGCACCTTCGACCTGATCCGTGAAGCGGTACTGCCCGAGTACCGCGATCGGGTGAACGACTACCTGAGCCTCTACGAAGAGGCACTGCACAGCGAAAACGCCCCGGCTGCCGACATCCAGGCCAGCGCCCAGCAACTGCGCGGCTACCTGCGCGGCCTCAACACCACCCGGGTGCTGGGCATGGCCGACTGGGAAGAACTGGACCGGCGGGTTAGCGAATCCTGGTTGTAAAACCTGTGGGAGCCGGCTTGCCTACGATGCTGACAACCCGGTCTAGCTGGCGCACCCCGGGGATGCCATCGCGAGCAAGCCCGCTCCCACATAGGGACACGGCAGACCCCGGATTTTGTGAGCACCGCAAAAACTGTGGGAGCCGGCTTGCCTGCAATACAAACAACCCGGTCTGGCTGGCGCACCCCGGGGATGCCATCGCGAGCAAGCCCGCTTCCACAGGTAATCTCGTGTTATAGGGGTCAAACCCAGATCGCGTCCCACAAGGGGTAGTCTCCCACCCGCTTGACCAGCCCGGCACGCAGCGGGTTGGCAATCACATAACGGGCCACCTGCTTGATATCTTCATCACGCCGCAAGGCATGGTCGTGGTAGCCCTGCTGCCAGCGGCGGCCTGTTTGTCCTGTAGCCTGGTTGATTGCGCGGGTGCTCAACGATTTTGTGCGGCACATCAAGTCATCCAGCGAGCCCTGTTCAAGGCTGATCAGCCAATGAAAGTGATCGGGCATGACCACCCATGCCAGCGAAGTGGCCAGCCCCTGCGCTTGTACCTGCTTGAACTGTTCGACCACCCGTCGGCCTACACGCCAGTTCAGGAAAATGGGTTGGCGATGCAGCGTATTGGCGGTCAGAAGATAAATGCGATTTTGCTCGCTGTAACGACCACGGCGCAGACGGTGGGAGGCGGGAAAAGAAGACATGGCCTGACTCTATGAGTTGATGAATTTCAAAGGCTAGTCAGTAGCGGGCCAGCCACAGCGGGCATCGTTTGACGGGATATGTCGTGGGATTATTTGTGAGCACCGCAAAACTTGTGGGAGTTGGCTTGCCTGCGATGCAAGCAACCCGGTCTGGCTGGCGCACCGCAGGGATGCCATCGCGAGCAAGCCCGCTCCCACAGAGGTGCGCGGCAGACCCCGGATTTTGTGAGCACCGCAAAAACTGTGGGAGCTGGCTTGCCTGCGATGCAAGCAACCCGGTCTGGCTGGCGCACCGCAGGGATGCCATCGCGAGCAAGCCCGCTCCCACAGAGGTGCGCGGCAGACCCCGGATTTTGTGAGCACCGCAAAAACTGTGGGAGTTGGCTTGCCTGCGATGCAAGCAACGCGGTCTGGCTGGCGCACCGCAGGGATGCCATCGCGAGCAAGCCCGCTCCCACAGAGGGGCGCGGCAGACCCCGGATTTTGTGTGCACCGCAAAACCTGTGGGAGCTGGCTTGCCTGCGATGCAGGCAACCCGGTCTGGCTGGCGCACCGCAGGGATGCCATCGCGAGCAAGCCCGCTCCCACAGAGGGACGCGGGTGACCCCGGATTTTGTGTGCACCGCAAAAACTGTGGGAGCTGGCTTGCCTGCGATGCAAGCAACCCGGTCTGGCTGGCGCACCGCAGGGAGCAAGCCCGCCCCAACAAAGGCTCAGTCAGGCGGGAGCAAGCGTGGCCAAGGGCGCTTCCGGTGCCTGCGGCTCCTTGAGCAACGCAAAATAGGCAAACGCCGAACACGCCGCCACCACCGCACTGATCACGAAGGCCGAGGAAAACGAACCACTCTGCTGCACGCTGAAGCCAGTCAGGATCGGCGCAATCGAGCCCGCCAGATAACCGCCAAAGTTCTGGATCGAACCAAACGATGCCACCCGCTCCGACGGCACGATAGTGTTGACGATCATCCACGCCGTGGCGCTGGAAATATTGATAAAGAACATGGTCAGGCACAGCAGGATCACACAGGCCACCACGTTGGTGGTAAAGGCCACGATCAGGGTAAACAGTGCCCCGCCCAGCAGGCCCAGGATCACCATCAGCTTACGGCTGGCCAGCACCCGCATGCCCCGCGCCACCAGGCGATCGCAGCATTTGCCAGCCACTATGGTACCCAACGCGCCAAACAAATAAGCCAGCGATACCACCCAGGCCGTGCGATACAAATCCAGCCCGTGCTCGCGCTCAAAATAACCGGGCAACCAGGTAAGGTTGAGCCAGATCATGTAGATCACGCCCATAAACCCGAGAAACGCGCCCCAGGTGTTGCGGTCCTTGAACAACGAGGTCCAGCGCACTTTCGGCGCCTTGACCTGGTGCACCGGCACCGGCTCCGCACGGCCTGTCTCGGCCATGTATTGCGCCTTGCTTTTGTAGAACTTGAACCAGCACACCGCCAGTAGCAGGCCCATCACGCCCGTCAGGATAAACATCCCGCGCCAGCCCAGATGCACCATGAATACAGTCAGCAACGGCGGCGCCAGGCACGGACCGATACAGGTCGAAGACCACACCCAGCCGGTCGCCGTACCGCGCTCCTGGGTATCAAACCACTCCGACAACGCCTTGGCTGCCGAAGGAAACACCGGCGCCTCGCCAATGCCCAACAACACCCTCAGCCCGACCAGATGACCGTAACTGCTGAACAGGCCAAAGGCCGCTTGCGCCACCGACCACACCACCAGCGACCCGCCCAGGGCCAGCTTGCTGCCCAATTTGTCGATCAGGGCGCCGAGGGGCAGTTGCGAAAAAGCATAGGCAATGGAAAACGCTGACAGCATCACGCCCATTTGCATCGGGCTGATGGCCAGGTCTTTCTGGATGGTGGTATTGGCGATGGATAAGGCACTGCGGTCAAGGTAGTTGACCACGCCAATCAGGAACAGGAAGAAGATCGTCAGCGTCTTGTAGCTTTTTATTGTTCTCATACGCGCCTCTCATGAGCGGTTGCGCCCCTACCCGACAGGTGGGGCGACGCTCACTTTAGAGGGCGGTTGGGCCTGTGCCCAATTACATCATTCCATCAGTTAATAACCCTGCGTTATCAAGGCGTCTGGCGTGCACCGCGCAGGGCATCGGGGCCACTCAACAAGGCATCGATAAAGGCTTTTGCCGACCACTGCGGGACCTCGTTGCGCCGGGTAATCACCCCGTAGTCAGCCAGCACCAGCGGAAACGGCAACGTCAGACGGGTCAGGCGACCGGCCTGGATTTCCGGCTCGACCATCGACTCGGCCAGCATCGCCACCGACGGCGTGGTTTGCAGCAGTTGCATGGTGGTCTGCAACGACACGGTTTCTACGGTGTTTTCCGGGGTTTGCATGCCTGCTTCGACAAAGGCTTTTTCCACCCGGGCGCGCATCGGCGTGCCCGTGGGGTAAATCACCCACGGCCAGCTGCCCAGGTCCGCCAGCGGCACTTCACTGGCCCCGGCCAGCGGGTGCTGGCTGCCCGTGACCAGGCACAACGGCTCCGGCGCCAGCGCCTGGAAATCGAACAACTCACGATGGCGGTCGAGGGTAAACCGGGCCACCACCAGATCCAGCTCCTTGTGTTCGAGCAAGGTCAGCATATTGGCACTGGTGCCTTCGAGCACCTGCACGGTGAGCAGCGGCCAGTCCTGCTTGACCCGCACAATGGCAGCAGGCACGGCCAGGGCCGTGGCCGCATAAATAGTGCCGACCTTGATCAGGCCATGCCCGCCCTGGCGCAGATGGTTGATCTGGCTGACAAACTGGCCGGTGTCGTTCAAGGCAATCTGGGCGAAACGGGCCACATGGCTGCCCAGGTCGGTGAGGGTCATGCTGCGCGGCAAGCGGGCAAAGACTTCAAAGCCCAACTGATGCTCGATCTCGCGCAGCATCTTGCTCACGGCCGGCTGGCTGATGCTCATTTCCTGCGCGGTGGCATGCATGTTTTGGGTGCGCGCCAAGGTGTCGACAAGCACCAAATGGCGAAAGCGCAGCCAGTTGCACAGCTGATTGAATCCAACATCCGCCATCCGATAACCCCCGGTTATTAAGTCCTGAGAATATCTCATTGGCGATTATCGCAGCGCAATATTAGTGTGCAGGGGGTCGCACCACATAATAACAACGGACACCTGCCATGAACCTAGCCAACAAACGTGTGCTGATCACCGCTGCAGCTCAAGGCATCGGCCGCGCTTCGGTACTGGCCTTTCGCGATGCGGGTGCTCAGGTCATCGCCACCGATCTGCATGTCGAGACCCTGCGCGACATCCCCGGTATTCAAGTGCTGCCTCTGGACGTGACGCAGGCATCCGCCATCGATGCCATCCACCAACAGGTCGGCAACGTCGACGTGCTGTTCAACTGCGCTGGCTTCGTCCACAGCGGTGCCCTGCTCGAATGCGACGAGCAGGCCTGGCAATTCTCTTTCGACCTTAACGTGACCGCCATGTACCGCATGATCCGCGCTTTTTTGCCGGGCATGCTGGACAACGGTGGCGGCTCGATCATCAACATGGCCTCGGTGGCCTCCAGCGTCAAAGGCGTGCCCAACCGTTTTGCCTATACCGCCAGCAAGGCCGCGGTGATCGGCCTGACCAAATCCGTGGCCGCCGATTATGTACGCCAGGGCATCCGCTGCAACGCCATTTGCCCGGGCACGGTGGACTCCCCCTCGCTGCGCCAGCGCATCGCCGAACAGGCCCTTGAGCAAGGGCGCAGCGAAGCCGATGTGTACCAGGCCTTTGTTGACCGTCAGCCCATGGGCCGCATCGGTAGCGCTGAAGAAATCGCTCAGCTGGCGCTGTACCTGGCCAGCGATGCCAGCAGCTACACCACCGGCACCGTCCAGGTGATTGATGGCGGGATGAGCAACTGAAACCAGATTTTCCCTGTGGGAGCGGGCTTGCTCGCGATGGCATCACCTCGGTTTACATGACAGACCGCAGCGTCTGCATCGCGAGCAAGCCCGCTCCCACCCAAGAGCATTGATTTCTGCTTTTTCGATAAAGGAGCTTTTATGAAACTGCTGCGCTACGGCGATAAAGGTCAGGAAAAACCCGGTCTGCTGGACGCCCAAGGCAATATCCGCGATTTGTCGGCGCATATCGCCGATGTCGCCGGTACTGCACTGAGTGCCGCAAGCCTTGCTGCACTGGGCAAGATCGACCCCGCCAGCCTGCCGCTGGTCAGCGGTTCGCCGCGCATCGGCGCGTGTGTCGGCCAGGTCGGCAAGTTTATCTGCATCGGTCTGAACTACGCCGACCATGCCGCAGAGTCCGGCCTGGCGGTGCCGTCGGAGCCGGTGGTGTTCAGCAAATGGACCAGCGCCATCTGCGGCCCCAACGATAACGTCGAAATCCCCCGCGACTCGATCAAGACCGACTGGGAAGTGGAACTGGGCGTGGTCATCGGCAAAGGTGGACGCAATATCGATGAACACAACGCACTGGAGCACGTGGCAGGTTACTGCGTGATCAACGACGTGTCCGAGCGCGAATGGCAGATCGAACGCGGCGGCACCTGGGACAAGGGCAAGGGCTTTGACACTTTCGGCCCCCTCGGCCCGTGGCTGGTGACCCGCGATGAGATCAGCGACCCGCACCAGCTCGACCTGTGGCTTGAGGTCGACGGACAGCGCTACCAGAACGGCAACACGCGCACCATGGTGTTCCAGATCCCGGCCCTGATTGCCTATCTGAGCCGCTGCATGTCGCTGCAACCGGGCGACGTGATTTCCACCGGCACACCGCCGGGGGTGGGCCTGGGCATCAAGCCGACACCGATCTATCTGCGCCCAGGCCAGGTCATGCACCTGGGCATCAGCGGCCTCGGCGAACAGCGCCAGCTCACCGTGCAGGCCGACTGATAACACGCTCAAACAACTATAAGAAACGGAGCTACACATGCGAATCCTGATCACCGGCGGCACCGGCTTTATCGGCAAACAACTGGCCCAACGCCTGCTCGACATGAACACCCTGACCTTCGAAGGCCAGGCACCGCGCACCATCGAGCGTATCGTGCTGTTCGACGCCTTTGCCGGCGAAGACGTGCCGAGCGACCCGCGTATCGAGCTGGTGACCGGTGATGTGGCCGACCCCGATGTTATCGCCCGCGTCACCGATGGCGTGGATCTGGTCTGGCATCTGGCAGCGGTGGTCAGCTCGGCGGCCGAAGCCGACTTTGACCTGGGCATGCAGGTCAACCTGCACGGCCTGATGCTGTTGCTCGAAACCCTGCGCAAGCAAGGCAATGCACCGCGCTTCGTCTATGCCAGCGGTTTTGCCGTATTCGGCGGCGCCCTGCCGCCAGTGGTCGATGACAACACCGTGCTGACACCGCAATCGTCCTACGGCATGCAAAAAGCCGTGGGTGAGTTGCTGGTCGCCGACTATGCGCGCAAAGGTTTTGTCGACGGCCGCGTGCTGCGCCTGCCAACGGTGGCAGTGCGCCCCGGCAAGCCGAACAAGGCGGCCTCGACCTTCTTCAGTTCGATCATCCGCGAGCCACTGGTAGGCCTGCCTGCCGTGTGCCCGGTGCGCCCGGACACCCGGGTTTACCTCACCTCGCCACGGCGCATTGTTGAGTCGATGCTGCTGGGCATGACCCTGTCGCCGCAGACCCTGGGCGGCGAACGCATCATCCCGCTGCCGGGCGTGACCACCACCGTAGCCGACATGGTCGCGGCGCTGCAACGGGTGGCCGGTGACGACGTGGCCAAACTGATTCGCTGGGAACCCGACGCGACTATCCAGCGCATCGTCGAAAGCTGGCCGAGCAAGGTAGAAGCGCCGCGCGCCCGTGCATTGGGCTTTACCGCCGACCCGGACTTCGACGCCATCGTGCGCGCGCATATCGAGGATACGGCCGGCAAATAACCCACCCTCCCCTTGTGGGAGCGGGCTTGCTCGCGATCGAGGCGACGCGGTGCAACTGAAGCCCCGTAGCGCTCCCATCGCGAGCAAGCCCGCTCCCACAAAAAGCCCTGTCTCACAAAAATGCTGCAACGTTCACGCTACTCACAACAATAAAAAATGAGGTCGTGCCACATGACTACTCCACTCCCCGATGTCTCGGACATCGAACAACAGACGATCAAGCGTGTGACCAGGCGCATGATTCCCTTTCTGGTCCTGCTGTTTGTAGTCGCCTTTCTGGACCGCAACAACGTCGGTTTCGCAGCTCTGCGCATGAACGAGGATATCGGCATCAGCCAGACCATCTATGGCCTGGGCGCGGGTATTTTCTTCCTCGGCTATTTCATGTTCGAAGTACCGAGCAACATCTTGCTGCACCGCTACGGCGCCCGTGTATGGATCGCGCGGATCATGGTGACCTGGGGCATCATCGCCGGCGCCATGGGCTTTTTGCAGACGCCGGTGCATTTCGTGTCCCTGCGCGTGCTGCTGGGTATTGCCGAAGCCGGGTTCTTCCCGGGGGTGATCTACCTGCTGTCGCTGTGGTTCCCGAGCCGCTACCGCGCACGCATGATCGCCTCGTTTTACCTGGGCGTACCCATCGCACAAATCATCGGCGCACCGCTGTCGGTGGGCCTGATGGAAATGGGCGATGCCTGGGGCTTTGTCGGCTGGCGCCTGATGTATATCGTCGAAGCTGTACCGGCGGTGATCCTCGGCGTGGTCTGCTACTTCTACCTCACCGACCACCCGGCCGATGCCCACTGGCTGACCGACAAACAGCGCAGCTGGCTGATCAACACCCTGGCCCAGGAAGAGCGCAATAAACCGCTGGTGGTAGGCGTGCAGCCAACCAAGGGCCAAATGATCCGCAAGGCCCTGTGCAACCGCCAGGTATGGCTGCTGGCGCTGGTGTATTTCGGCATCACCTCGGGCTCCAACGCGATGAACTTCTTTATGCCCACGGTACTGGCCTCGTTCCGCGGCACCTTCGGCCTGGAAATCGGCCTGATGCAAAACGGCCTGATCACCGCCATCCCTTACGCGGTGGCCGCTGTGGCGATGATCTGGTGGAGCCGTCGTTCGGATCGCCTGCAGGAACGTCACTGGCATGCCGGTGGTGCCGCCATGCTCGCGGCGGTGTCGATTGCCGTGGCACTGTGGCTCAACCAGCCGTGGATCATCGTGATCGGCTTCATTCTGCTGGCAATGGGCGTGTACAGCGCGATCAACGTGTTCTGGGCCGTCCCCGGGCAAGTGCTGACCGGCGTCGGCGCGGCCGTGGGCATTGGCCTGATCAACTCCATCGGCAACCTCAGCGGTTTTATCGGCCCTTACCTGACCGGCTACCTGTTCACCGTGACCGGCAGCTACACCCCGGGCTTTATGGTGATTGCTGCACTGGTCGGCCTGGGTGGCCTGGGCATGGTGCTGATGCCGCGCAATAAAGAATCGCAGATTGGCGCCGCACTGGCCCCTGCCACTGGAGGTAAAGCATGAGCCTGCCAACCGTAGCCTTTATCGGCACCGGGATCATGGGCCAGCCCATGGCCCGCAACCTGCTGCACGCGGGCTTTGCGGTGCGGGCCTGGAACCGCTCGCCGGGCAAATTGCAGGCCCTGGCGGCGCAAGGGGCGACAGTGGCGTCGACCCCGGCTGCCGCGGCAGACGGCGCCCGGGTGCTGATCTGCATGCTTAGCGACGGCCCCACGTGTGACGAGGTGCTGTTTGGCGAAAACGGCGCCGCCCTGGCCCTGGCGCCCGGTGCGCTGGTGATCGTGATGAGTTCGATCCCGGTGGAAACCGCCGCCGCCCAGGCGCAGTTATGTGCCGAGCGCGGCCTGCGTTACCTCGATGCCCCGGTGTCGGGGGGCGAACGCGGGGCGCGGGAAGCCAGCCTGGCAATCATGGTGGGCGGTGAAGCGGCGGCCTTCGAACAGGGCCGCGACGTCCTGGCCGCCATGGGCCGCCCGGTACATGTCGGCCCGGCGGGCACCGGCGAACTGTCCAAGCTGGTCAACCAGTTGATCGTTGCCAGCACCATCGCCACCGTCGCCGAAGGCCTGCTGCTGGCCGAGCGCGGCGGCGCCGACCCGGCAAAAGTCCACGAGGCGCTGATGGGCGGTTTTGTCGACTCACCGATCTGGCGCCAGCACGGCCAACGCATGCTCAGCAACGACTTCACCCCCGGTGGCCCGGCCAAATGGCAACTCAAGGACACCCGCACCGCCCTCGCCCAGGCACAAAAACTGGGCCTCGACCTGCCCGTGGGTCGCCTGGTGGACAGCCTGTTTGCCGCGATGGTCGAGGCCGGTGACGGCGAACTCGACCACGCCGGACTGATCCGCCAGTTGCGCCGCAACAACCCATTGCCCGAATAATTTGCTGGAGCCTGCCATGACCGATTCAACCCCACGCCGCCTGCGCAGCCAGCTGTGGTTCGACGACCCAAGCCACGCCGACCTCACCGCGCTGTACGTGGAACGCTACATGAACCAGGGCCTGACCCGTGCCGAGCTGCAATCGGGGCGGCCGATTATCGGCATCGCCCAGACCGGCAGCGACCTGACGCCCTGCAACCGCCATCACATCGAACTGGCCAAGCGGGTCAAGGACGGCATCCGTGACGCGGGCGGCATCCCGATGGAATTCCCGGTCCACCCGATCGCCGAACAATCGCGCCGCCCCACCGCTGCGCTGGACCGCAACCTCGCCTACCTGGGCCTGGTCGAGGTGCTGCACGGCTACCCGCTGGACGGCGTGGTGCTGACCACCGGTTGCGACAAAACCACCCCGGCCTGTCTAATGGCCGCGGCCACCACCGACCTGCCTGCCATTGTGTTGTCTGGCGGGCCGATGCTCGACGGTTGGCACAAGGGCCAGCGCATCGGCTCGGGCACCGTGCTGTGGCATGCGCGCAATTTGCTCAGCGCCGGCGAGATTGATTACGAAGGTTTCATGACCCTCACCACCGCGTCATCGCCATCGGTGGGCCACTGCAACACCATGGGCACCGCGCTGTCGATGAACGCCCTGGCCGAGGCCCTGGGCATGTCCCTGCCCGGTTGTGCGAGCATCCCGGCGCCGTACCGCGAACGCGGGCAAATGGCCTATGCCACCGGCATGCGCATCGTCGATCTGGTGCGCGAAGACGTGCGCCCGTCGCAGATCATGACCCACGCGGCGTTTGAAAACGCCATCGCCGTCGCCTCGGCACTGGGCGCGTCCACCAACTGCCCGCCCCACCTGATTGCCATCGCCCGCCACAGCGGTATCGAGCTGTCACTGGAAGACTGGCAGCGCGTGGGTGAAGACGTGCCCTTGCTGGTCAACTGCATGCCTGCCGGCGAGTACCTGGGCGAAAGCTTCCACCGCGCCGGTGGCGTACCGGCGGTGATGCATGAGCTGGACAAAGTGGGCCGCCTGCACCGCGATTGCCTCACGGTCAGTGGCCGCAACATGGGTGAAGTGGTCGCCGACTGCGTCACCGGCGACCGCGACGTGATCCGCTCCTACGAAGACCCGCTGATGCACCGCGCCGGTTTTATCGTGCTCAGCGGCAACTTCTTCGACAGCGCGATCATGAAAATGTCGGTGGTGGGCGAAGCCTTCCGCAAGACCTACCTCAGCGACCCGTTGCAACCCAACAGCTTTGAAGCGCGGGCCATTGTGTTCGAAGGGCCGGAAGACTACACGGCGCGGATCAACGACCCCTCGCTGGACATCGACGAGCGCTGCATCCTGGTAATTCGCGGCTGCGGCACCGTGGGCTTCCCCGGCAGTGGCGAAGTGGTGAACATGGCCCCGCCCTCCAACCTGATCAAGGCCGGCATCGACTCCCTGCCATGCATGGGCGACGGCCGCCAGAGCGGCACCTCGGCCAGCCCGTCGATCCTCAACATGTCCCCGGAATCTGCGGTGGGTGGCGGCCTGTCGTTACTGCGTACCGGCGATCGCCTGCGCGTCGACCTCAACGCCCGCAGCGTCAACCTGCTGGTGGACGAAAGCGTGCTCAACGAACGCCGCCAGGAACCGTTGCCACCGCTGGCCCCGTCGCAAACCCCGTGGCAGGAACTGTATCGCCAACTGGTCGGCCAGCTGTCCACCGGCGGCTGCCTGGAACCGGCCACCCTGTACTGGCGCGTGATCCCGGAAAACGGCCCGCCGCGCCACTCCCACTAAACCCTCCACACACATGACCTGTGGGAGCGGGCTTGCTCGCGATGGCATCACCTCGGTTTATCAAACAAACCGCAGCGTCAGCATCGCGAGCAAGCCCGCGCCCACACGGCCCGCTCTTTCAAGGATCCCGCTTATGCAAACGCTCAATCTGACCATAGAAAACACCCTGCCCGACGACTGGCAACGCGCCACCCTGGTCGGCCGCGTGTGGCTGCCCGGCGAACGTGGCGGCCCGGCTGTGGTGGTGATTCGTGACGGCGAAGTGATCGACTGCACGGCCCACTTCCCCACCCTGAGCCTGCTGCTCGACAGCGACAACCCGTTGCAAGCCGTGCGCGAAATCAGGGGCACTTCGCTGGGCGCGATTGACGCATTGCTCGTCAACAGCGGCGAGCAGCGCGACAGCACCAAACCTTACCTGCTGGCCCCGGCCGACCTGCAAGTGATCAAGGCGGCGGGCGTGACCTTTGCCGCCAGCATGATCGAACGGGTAATCGAGGAAAAAGCCGGCGGCGATGCCTTGCGCGCCCAGGAAATCCGCGCCCTGGTACAGGACGTGATTGGCGACAACCTGCGTGACCTGCGCCCCGGTTCGCCCGAAGCCATGCGCCTCAAGCAAGTGCTGATCGAACAAAATATGTGGTCGCAGTACCTGGAAGTCGGCATCGGCCCGGATGCGGAAATCTTTACCAAGGCCCCCATCCTCGCCGCCGTGGGCAGTGGCTGCGCCATCGGCATCCACCCCGGCTCAAGCTGGAACAACCCGGAGCCGGAAGTGGTGCTGGCCGTCGACAGCCAGGGCCGGATCCACGGCGCCACCCTGGGCAACGACGTCAACCTGCGCGACTTCGAGGGGCGCAGCGCGCTGCTGCTGAGCAAGGCCAAGGACAACAACGCCTCCTGCGCACTGGGGCCGTTTATTCGCCTGTTCGACGAACATTTCAGCCTCGACGACGTGCGCCACTGCGAGGTGACCCTGCGCGTGGAAGGCACCGACGGCTATGTGCTGGACGGCAAAAGCTCGATGAACCAGATCAGCCGCGACCCGGCGGACCTGGCCGCACAGACGCTCAATGCCAACCACCAGTACCCGGACGGTTTTGTGCTGTTCCTGGGCACCCTGTTCGCCCCCACCGAAGACCGTGATCAGCCGGGCCAGGGTTTTACCCACAAGGCCGATGATGTGGTCAGTATCTCGTCGCCGACACTGGGGGCGTTGCACAACCGCGTGACCGGCAGCGACCAGGCGCCACAATGGGCGTTCGGGGTCAGCGCGCTGATGAAGAACCTGGCGGTACGCGGGTTGCTGGGGCAGGCCTGAATGGCTGATTGAACGCCACAAAAAAGGCCCCGCCTGATCAACAGTGCGGGGCCTTTGCGTATCTGGTGTCCCAGGCGGGGTTCGAACCTGCAACCTTCCCCTTAGGAGGGGGATGCTCTATCCAATTGAGCTACTGAGACAAATAACGGCGTGCATGGTAACGGGCATGCCTTTGTTTGTCATGTCGTGAGTGGTCTTTTTAAGTGTAAGACATTGCCTGTAATAGATTTCTGCAGGCACAGAGCAGCAGCACCGAGGCTGCGATCGATTGCGCAGTACAGCGGCGGTCCCAGCCGCCATCGTGCAATTTGCACTACATCAAAAAGCCATCATTGCAAAATGCAATCAAACACTCTTGAATATGCAGCTCAACACGTTGTTTTATAAGGCTTTTAGGCCTAATTACAGTTGGCACGAAGACTGCTCTATTAACAGTATCCCGTCCATGCTCTCAGAGATGACCGCCATGAACAGCACGTTAATACTGTTAAACACCCTCGCGCTGGCTGTATTGCTGGTCTTTCACTTCCAGCCCGAACCTGTTTCGGCCGGGCAGCCTGTTGAAATGACAGCTACCTTCAACACGCCGCTGCCACAGGTTGCGGTAATGAAAGAGTCCCGTCGTGTAACACCTCGCCTGGCTACCAATCAGCCCGTTGCCGACCAGGCCCCTGCGGGTGAACGCTGGGTCTTTTGAACACACATTCAGAGAGGGGTAGGAAACCATGTCCAAAATCGCTTTGGCTCTGTTAATGCTGGCGCTGTCGAGCCTTGCCCTGGATGTCTTCACCCGTAACGAGTTGGGCAATCTGCCCTTGATCGCTGCTGCGGTGTTTTTCGGCTGCTGGCTGGTCGCTCTGGTACTTGGACGCCGGTTCAAATTCGACCCACAATTGCGCTGAGATTGCCGACAAACAAGGGCTCAGCCTCTTCAATACGATGGATGGATCGCGACTTCAGCCATTCAAGTGTATATTTTTAACAATCGCTACTGGCATAACGCCTTTATCCGGTTCAATATTTGTCACAGAATTGACGCCAGGGAAGTGGCAGATTTGAGGCATGATGCGCGCCTCTTAGCAATTCAGGTTGAACATTTGGCTATAAGGACGGTCTTAATCACATCCTGCGGCCAATTCCCGAGAACCGCTCCCCTGAACTAACCGGTTAACTAAAATGCGCCCATTGAAACAGGCTATTTACTCCAGCCGCACGGCTGACAAGTTCGTCGTTCGCCTGCCAGACGGAATGCGCGAGCGCATCGCCGAAGTGGCTCGCAACCATCATCGCAGCATGAACTCTGAAATCATTGCTCGCCTCGAGCAAAGCCTTATCCAGGAAGGCGTACTGGGTGACGAGCTGAGCATGCGCCTGGACAGCCCCGAGCTTTCCCTGCATGAACGTGAGCTGCTGCAACGCTTCCGCCAGCTGTCCCACCGCCAGCAAAATGCCCTGGTATCACTGATTGCTCACGATGCTGAAGCAGCCTCTGAAGAATCCTGATTTGATTCAGGCATAAAAAAAGCCAGCGGATGCTGGCTTTTTTTATGGGCGCTATTCGCGCCGGGTACTCCATGATCAGAGCAGGAAGATGGTCGCCAGCCCCAGGAAGATAAAGAACCCGCCACTGTCAGTCATGGCGGTGATCATCACGCTTGCACCCATGGCCGGGTCACGCCCCAGGCGGGCCAGTGTCATGGGTATCAATACACCCATCAGTGCTGCCAGCAGCAGGTTAAGGGTCATGGCCGCAGTCATCACCACGCCCAGCGACCAACTGCCGTACAGCAGATAAGCCACAACACCGATCACCCCACCCCACACCAGGCCATTGATCAGGCCTACGGCCAGCTCCTTGCGCATCAGCCGCGAAGTGCTGCCGGTATTGACCTGATCCAGGGCCATCGCGCGTACGATCATGGTAATGGTCTGGTTACCGGAGTTACCGCCAATACCGGCCACGATGGGCATCAGCGCGGCCAGAGCCACCAGCTTCTCAATCGAGCCTTCGAACAGGCCAATCACCCGCGACGCAATAAATGCCGTAACCAGGTTGACTGCCAGCCAGGCCCAACGGTTACGCAGGGATTTCCACACCGAGGCGAAAATGTCCTCTTCTTCACGCAGACCCGCCATGTTGAGAACTTCGTTTTCGCTCTCTTCACGAATCAGGTCGACCATTTCATCGATGGTCAAACGGCCAATCAGCTTGCCGTTCTTGTCGACTACAGGAGCCGAAATCAAGTCATAACGCTCAAAGGCCTGGGCCGCATCGTAGGCATCTTCGTCCGGGTGAAAACTCACCGGGTCGTTGGCCATGACTTCCGATACTTGTTTTTCAGGGTCATTGACCAGCAAACGCTTGATCGGCAGCACGCCCTTGAGCGCACCGTCGTAATCGACCACAAACAGTTTGTCAGTATGCCCCGGCAGCTCCTTGAGACGGCGCAGGTAACGCAGTACGACTTCGAGGCTGACGTCCTCACGGATGGTCACCATCTCGAAGTCCATCAGGGCGCCGACTTGATCCTCGTTGTAGGACAGTGCGGAGCGGACGCGCTCACGCTGCTGGCCATCCAGGGTCTCCATCAGCTCATGGACGACGTCTCGCGGCAGCTCGGGGGCCAGGTCAGCAAGTTCGTCGGCGTCCATCTCCTTGGCGGCAGCCAGGAGCTCGTGATCGTCCATGTCGGCGATCAGGGTTTCACGTACCGAATCGGATACTTCAAGCAGGATGTCGCCATCGCGATCAGCCTTGACCAGCTGCCAGACCGTCAGGCGGTCGTCCAGCGGCAATGCTTCGAGGATATAGGCAACGTCTGCGGAGTGCAGGTCTTCCAGCTTGCGCTGGAGTTCAACAAGGTTCTGCCGGTGGACCAGATTCTCGACCCGGTCATGGTGATGGCCTTCCTGACGATGTGTCAGGTCTTCGACCACACGCTGGCGATTAAGCAGCTCGATAACTTGAGCAAGGCGGCTTTGCAGGCTTTCTTGTGTTTTCTTTACTTCAACTTCGGTCATAGGCGAACTCCACTCCCAGCAGCAGGGCACGCCGGAAGGATCAATCAGTCAATTCATGATTGGTAAAGCGGGATGCTGAGTTACTACTGGGTAAGTCCATG
>Ga0302347_1001230_pt1 | contig 31876 bp, 27 predicted proteins | sample PhyWR1_FD_202178 | JGI IMG/M metagenome (GOLD analysis project Ga0302347, IMG submission 202178) | Leaf surface microbial communities from wheat plants in UC Gill Tract Community Farm, Albany, California, United States - DLSL W.R1 (v2)... | ecosystem: Host-associated > Plants > Phyllosphere >... | reverse complement strand
AGCAACGGTAAAAAATAAAACCGGTGTAGATCTCACCAAGACAAAAACCCAAACTTCCACAAGTACAACGACAACCTACCCGAATACCAATTCAACAGCCAATTCCAATATTAATCTCGGAAGCCTTACTTCCACTCAGATCTCTTCCGGTTTAAAAGAAGCGCTTAATCTGGGAGTGAAAGAAGGTGTACAGAAATTGGGCGTGACAGATGGTTTCCTGAAAAATGAAGCGGTGAAGATCTTAATGCCCGAAAAACTTAGAAAAATAGATGCTACTCTCAGAACATTCGGACTGGGAAGCCTGGCGGATCAGGGTGTAAAACTACTGAACAGAGCTGCAGAAGATGCCGTGACAGAAGCAACTCCCATCTTTGCCAACGCCATAACCTCTATGACCATTACAGATGCCAAAAATATTCTTTTAGGAAGCAATAATGCAGCAACCAATTATCTTCAGGGCAAAACTCAGACGCAGCTTTTCACAGCTTTCCAGCCAAAAGTACAGGCTTCACTAAGCAAAGTAGGCGCTGATACAGTCTGGAAAAACATCATTTCAAAATACAATACATTCACCGGACAGGCCGTTACGACGGATCTCAACGAATATGTAACTACAGAAACCATCAACGGCGTTTTCAAGATGGTAGCTGAGAAAGAAACCGGAATCAGAAATAATGCGGCTATGAGAACCACTTCTATTTTGCAGAAAGTTTTTGGAGCGGTTAAGAAATAGAGTTTAGAGTTTAGAGTTTAGAGTTTAGAGTTTAGAGTTTAGAGTTTAGACAAAATTAAAAATTCGCAGAGTTGATACTCTGCGAATTTTTTTATGTTTTAATCTCTTTATAATTATCTAAAACTGCATTTCCGGAATCTCGCCTTCAATAATCAATTCAGCTTCTGTTGCTTTGATGATATCTTCCACAGAAATTCCCGGTGCTCTTTCCAAAAGTTTGAAACCTTTGTCCGTCACTTCCAAAACAGCTAATTCTGTGACTACTTTTTTGACACAATTGACGCCGGTCAAAGGGAGCGTACAATTCTTCAGTATTTTGGATTCGCCGGCTTTATTCACGTGCATCATAGCGACGATGATATTTTCTGCCGAGGCTACCAGATCCATTGCGCCACCCATTCCTTTTACCATTTTGCCCGGAATTTTCCAGTTGGCAATATCACCGTTTTCAGAAACTTCCATTGCGCCCAGAATTGTGAGATCCACTTTCTGACTCCTGATCATCCCAAAACTGAATGCGGAATCAAAAAAAGAGCCGCCCGGAAGGATTGTGATCGTCTGTTTTCCTGCATTAATCAGGTCTGCATCTTCCTCGCCTTCAAACGGAAAAGGTCCCATACCCAAAACGCCATTTTCACTTTGAAATTCTACCGAAAGATTGTCTGGGACGTAGTTTGCGACCAAAGTCGGAATCCCGATCCCGAGGTTGACGTACATTCCATCTTTCACTTCTTTTGAAATTCTTTGTGCGATCTGTTCTTTTGTAAGCATAGTAAAATCTTGTGCTGCAATATATATAAAATCCATTTGATACAAAAATGCGACTGCTGATGGAATATAGAAATCTACGCAAAATATTTTTCACCACATAGAAACATAGCTTTAGATAGTCATCAAAGATTACATAGACCAATTCATCGTGCTATTTGATATTTTCAAAGGTGAAACCATTTCAATTTTTTCAGGTTCCTATGTGGTTTTATTAATTTTAGATATTCATTCAATCCATATTATTTTCGAAGTCGGTGCAATTTATATCCGTATTTTTGCAGCAATTATTATGAAGACATTATTACACTATCTGAAACCGCACAAATGGCTGCTGATTGCATCATTGGTTTTAGCAACAATCAATCAGGTATTTTCTTTGTTTGCACCAGCCATCACTGGTAATATCCTGGATAATCTCGTAACACATCCCAACTTTTTTGACAAGGAAAAATTAATTCCAAGAGACTTAAATCAGTTTCTGTACGGGAATGACCTGTATCATGGTGCCTTTTATTTCCTCGGATTATTGATTGGAACCGCAATGATCAGCCGGATTGCCAAAGCGTTTCAGGATTATGTGGTGAGTGTCATTACTCAGAAATTCGGCGCCAATATTTTTACCGATGGTTTGCAGCACTCGATGGCGTTGCCATATCAGGAATTTGAGGATCAGAGAAGTGGCGAGACTTTATCTATTCTGACCAAAGTAAGGGAAGATTCGGTGAAGTTTATTACCAATTTCATCAATATATTCTTTGGGATATTGGTGAGTATTATTTTCGTTTCCGTTTATGCAATTCGCCTACATTGGTCGATTATGCCGGTTTATGTCGTGGGCATCTTTCTCATTGCTTTTATCACTAATTTATTGAGCAAAAGAATTAAAAACATTCAGAAAACGATTGTTACGGAAACCACAAGTCTGGCCGGAAGCACGACAGAAAGTTTAAGAAATATCGAAATCGTCAAAAGCTTAGGATTGACGAAACAGGAAGTTAAACGCCTGAATAACAACACATACAAAATCCTCGGACTTGAACTGAAGAAAGTCAAAAGCATCCGTTCGTTAAGTTTCATCCAGGGAACAATGGTCAATTTTCTTCAACAATTAATTACATTGACGCTTTTATATCTGATTTTCAGAAACGTTGTCACGCCGGGACAATATCTGTCATTGATGTTCTACGGTTTCTTTATTTTCGGTCCGATGCAGGAGCTTGGAAACATCATTATTTCTTACCGTGAAGCCGAAGCCTCCCTGAAAAACTTCGATAATCTGATGAAAAAGCCAGTCGAAGAAAAACCTTTGACGCCGAAACAAATTGGTGCGATTGAAGAACTGGAATTCAAGCACGTTTCTTTCAAACATCAGTCGGCACAATACAAAGCTTTGAACAATATTTCGTTTGATGTCAAAACTGGTGAAACGATAGCTTTTGTCGGGCCAAGTGGTTCTGGGAAAAGTACGTTGGTAAAACTTCTGGTCGGACTTTATCGCGCTCAGGAAGGGAATATTTTTTATAATGAAATCAATGGAAAAGAATTCGATTTTGATGAATTGAGAAATCAAATCGGTTTTGTGACGCAGGACACGCAACTTTTTGCTGGAACCATTCGCGAAAATCTCCTGTTTGTAAATCCTGACGCAACAGAAGAAGATATCCAAATGGCTTTGAAAAAATCAAGTTGCACAGGCTTATTGGAACGCGCCGAAAAAGGAATCGAAACCGTAATTGGCGAAGGCGGATTGAAATTAAGTGGTGGCGAAAAACAGAGAATTGCCATTGCCAGAGCTTTGTTGAGAAAACCACATCTGTTGATTTTTGACGAAGCCACTTCTGCTTTGGACAGCATCACGGAAGAAGAAATCACAACAACTATTAAAGATATTTCTGAACAAAAAGAACAAATCACCGTTCTCATCGCCCACAGATTGAGCACCATCATGCACGCCGACAGAATCTACGTTTTGGAACGCGGACAAGTCATAGAAATGGGTTCTCACGAAAATTTGATTGCCGAAAAAGGCTTGTATTACGCGATGTGGAGACAGCAGATTGGGGAGAGGAAATCGGTGGAAATTATTTAAAGTGGTGGGAAGTGACTAAATATTTATTAAGTGTTGGATGAGAAAATTATCTTTTGACCTATTATTTAAGTTTTTTGTAATTATTTGTTTTCTAAATAGTTGTTCTGAATACGACAAAAGTCAAATCTCAGATATTGAAAAATTATCTTTTCCCAATAAAAATATTGATATTTATTTATACAGTATTGAAAGTGGAATGTCATTTGGCTCGTCTGTAAACGCATTAAAAATTGTAAAATATAAAGAAGAACCAGATTTTTACAATTCAGATTTTTTTAGAGTTTCAAATTCTCGACCCTTTCAAATAAAATGGGATGACAATAATTTAATCATTAAAACAATATCTACAGTAGATAAAAGTGTTCAAAAAAAACAATCTGCTAAAATCGAAATTCAAAATTATAACGGATTTAATATCAAAAATTTAGTTTATACTCTGTCTTCAACTACAGTATTGTCTGAATTTAAATTTGATATATTCTACGAAAGAAAAGGAAATCTAATTTTTAAAGATAAGAAGGACTCCTTAATCTTGAATGTATCAAATTCACAAATTTCGATAGGCTCTGGAAATATTGAAATTAGGTGTTTTGAGCAGAATAAATTCGCAAAAGATGAAAGTTTAGCTTTTGACTCTTACAAATTAATTCCACCAGATAATTTTGACTTCAAAAAATTAGAAAAATATCAACCTTTAAAAAAAGTTGAAAAGTAGATTTTGATTGACAACATTGAGGATTAACCTCTCTTTCTCACTGTCCTCTACTCTATCCTTTTCTCATAATTCTCGCCTTGGAAAAATTATTACAAAACTTGTAAAGCATACCAAAAATTGGTATATTTGAGTTTACAATTTAAAGTAAAAAATGATGGCTAAAAATACTTCAATTTTATTGGGCGATTATTTCGACAATTTTATCAGTTCACAAATTAAGAGTGGCAAATATTCCTCTGCAAGTGAAGTCGTAAGAACTGCTTTGCGACTTTTCGAACACGAGGAAACCAAGAAATCCGAACTGATTAAAGAGCTCAAAAAAGGAGAAACATCCGGATTTTCGACAGATTTTAATCGTGAAACATTCAAACAAAATTTACATAAAAAATATTCAGCCGAATAATGAATTATAAAATCAGTAAACTTGCTGAAAGTGATTTAGAAAATATCTGGCTTTATACTTTTGAAGAATGGTCATTGGAACAAGCTGACTATTACTACGATTTAATTATGGATGAAATCGAATATATTGCTGAAAATCCGAAAATAGGAAAAGATTTCAATGTAGTAAGAAAAGGATATTTTCGTTCCCGCGTTAAATCGCATTTCATATTTTACAAAATCAATTTGAAAGAAGAAAAAGTAGAAATCATCCGAATTCTACATCAACAAATGGACATTGATTTGCAAATTTGAGGACTTAGAAAGTCACATTTTTTTCTTCATTGAAAATTTCTTTAAATTATCTCTTCCTCACAGTTCTCTGCTCAATCCTTTTCTCATAATTCTTGCCCTGGAAAATCCTTTGAACCATAATTCCGGGAATGTGGATTTCGTTCGGATCCAATTGTCCTGGTTCTACCAACTCTTCCACTTCTGCAATCGTGATTTTTCCGGCGCCTGCCATTGGGAAATTAAAATTGCGGGCTGAACCTTTGAAAATCAGGTTTCCTGCGTGGTCGCCTTTCCAGGCTTTTACGATGGAGAATTCTGCTTTGTAGGCGTGCTCCAGAATGTGTGGTTTGCCGTCGAAATCTTTGACTTCTTTGCCTTCCGCAATCTCTGTCCCAAAACCTGCCGGCGTGTAAAAGGCGGGAATTCCGGCTTGTGCCGCTCGGCATTTTTCGGCTAAAGTTCCTTGTGGCGTGAGTTCTACTTCCAGTTCTCCGGAAAGCATTTGGCGCTCGAATTCTGCGTTCTCGCCAACGTAGGACGAAATCATCTTTTTGATTTGTTTTTTCTGTAATAATAATCCCAATCCAAAATCGTCGACACCGGCATTGTTGGAAATACAGGTTAAATCGGTTATATTTTTGTTGACCAATTCTTTGATGCTGTTCTCCGGAATTCCGCAAAGTCCGAATCCGCCGAGCATTATCGTCATTCCGCTTTCTATATCTTTTACCGCTTCCTGGGCGTTTTTCACTCTTTTATCAATCATAAAATTGAATTTTTGTCTTTCATTTTCTAAGTTGATAAATATAAAAAAATCCGCGTGAGTAGAATATAGAAATTACAGAAAAGATTTATAAACATTGAATCGAGTGCTTAGCTCTCTTCAAAATTGACTCAACTTCTGCCATTTGAAAAAATCGCTTAAATATTTAGTCTAACGCTAAGTATTGTAGGATAAAACTATAAAAAAGCCACACAACTATGAGATGTATGGCTTCTTAATAACAATTTAAACATTTATCTATCATTTTCAAGGTTTAGACTTTCATCTGCCTTGAAGTGATTACAAAGTTACATTAATTTATCATTAGGTTCATATTAAATTAACACAGTGTGCAATATTTAACAATCCTTTTCAAAAAAAAAATTACGGAAGAAATAGATCTTCCGTAATTATACTGATTTGATTTATCACTTTCTACGCTGTCCCGGCGCAAACGGTCTTGCCGATTTGGTTCCGAAGATCTTTTTCGCCTGTCCCGGCGGCATTGGTTTAGCACCTCTTGGATGTGGCGGTCTCGGAGGTCTCGCAGGCGTCCCGCAAGAGATCATACCTACAGCAAATACGCCTAATAACAAATAACTTTTAAGGAATTTCATATCTTGTTTTTCTGATCACTGACAAAATTGATACCAAAAATTCGATCTCTATGCAGAGTCTTTTTGAAATCTTGTCACTATATTTGTTTGAAACCAACGCAAAAAATTATGTCAATCACCAACGAAGCGGAATTAATCGGAATGCAAAAGGCCAGCGAGGCTGTAGCCTATACTTTGAGCGAAATGAGAAACTTTGCCAAAGCAGGAATCTCGACGAAAGAACTGGATGATTTTGGCGGCAAAATCCTTGAAGAAATGGGCGCTAAATCTGCTCCGTTTTTGACTTATGGATTTCCCGGGTTTACCTGCATCAGCGTGAATTATGAATTCTGCCATGGCATTCCATCTGACAAAACGATTTTAAAAGAAGGTGATTTGATTAATATTGATGTTTCTGCTGAACTAAATGGATTCTGGTCAGACAACGGCGGCTCGTTTGTGATTGGCGAAGATATCAACCAACATCAAAAACTGATTGATGCTTCCAAAGAAATTTTACAGAAGGCGATTTCGAATATTAAAGGCGGTGTTAGAATCTCGGACATCGGACATCTTATGGAAACCGAGGCTAAAAAACACGGTTACAAAGTCATCAGAAACCTGACTGGTCACGGCGTTGGAAGAAGCCTGCACGAGGAACCACACGAGATTGCCAATTACCGCGACCGATTCAACACACAAAGATTTAAGAAAAATTCTGTCGTAGCGATTGAGACTTTCATTTCTACAACTTCTACAATTGCTGACACACAAAAAGACGGCTGGACAATGGTCGGAAACAAAGGTGGTTTTATGGCGCAGCACGAACATACGATTGTGGTGACTGACGGGAAACCAATGATTTTGACGGAAGCGAACGGGATTTATAATTAAGAATATTAAACAAAAATGTCACTCCAATTGGAATGACATTTTTTAATTATAATTAAATCTAGTTTCTTTCTATTATCAATTTTGCTTGTCTGAAATTCAAAGGCTGTGAAAGCGAATTATAATAGGTTTGTTCCGATGAATCAATAAGATGATTTACATAAAAGAACTTTCCTTCTTTATCTTTGATATTTGCCTTTATTTCTTTTAAAATATTTTGAACAGCATTATATCCTTCTTCTGTGCTTGATAAATTTGAAATTAAATTCTCCAAATTTGCTTTACTATGATGATAATCAAAAGTTCCATTATTTTTTTCGTCATAAATAATATCAAAAATTTCTTTCAAAAGATTTAATTTATTTATACTTTTAAAATACGATGTATTTTTAATATAAAAATCATCTCTTAAATCAACTGCAATAGTTCCGAACTTTTTTAGAAAGTGAAGATAAACTTCAAGTGCATCTATATCATTAAAATAGAACAGTAAATCCAACGCGTTTGAAAAATATGCTTCGTCACCACTTGAAATATAATCTTTTGCCAACTGATGCATAAACTCATTTCCAATATTTTTTTCTTGCATTAATTTTATTGCTTCCCAACACAAATATTTATTTGGATCTTCGCAACATTTTTTTAAAAATAATAATTGTTCAGCTGAAGGAAGTAAATCAATATAACGTTTTAAAAATTCTTTATCTCCATTTATATATCTACTACTAATAATAAATTCACCTATTTTGTGATAAGTATCTTTAAGTTTATTTGTTAATGCATAATCAATATGGTCTCTTAAAGTACTCCAATCCATTTGCTCTGAATTAATATCATGTGCGACCATTTTATCAAATTCAACTTTATCATTAACCTTACTAAAAATGTAATCTAAATTCCCTTCAGCTCTTTCGTGAATATTGCAAAACCTTAGAGTTTTCAAATAAAACTCATTCGAAAAATTAATATCAAATTCTTTATCAAAAAAATAAAGCATTTTTAGAATATGATAGTTATTCTTTAAAAATATATGATCTTCATCCTTAAAGATGAATATATTCTCAAAATCAAAATTTTGTTCGACTTTTAAACTTTCACTAATGATATATTCAATCTGCTTTGGCTTAACATCAAATTTTAAACTTGCTTTATTTTTAATTTTATTTTTGATTTCATAAAGTAAGTTAACCTCAAAATCTAAATATCTTAAAATTTGATCTTTTGTTTTTGAATGGTCATTTCTCAAACGATTTTGTATGAAAACAAATACAGAATTTTGTAAACCGTCAAAATTAGTATCATCGTACCATTTCCAGCTTATTTTGTGAATTTTTTCCCAAGTCATTTCTTCGACTTCATTTTCGTCAAAAACTTTCGAAATTTCTTTGGATAATTTTTCTTTATTAAAAAGAATGTCAAAGTTTTCTTGGATAAAATCTTCGTATTTTTTAGTATTCTCTTCTATCTTTTCTTTCGAAGGAAGTTTTTCGACAAATGAAAAGCCTACGTTTTGTAATTGATCTTCAAAGTAATAACCAATTTTACGACTATTAGCGAAAAATCTATTTCGTAAATAATTTATATCTAATTTCTCTTTAAATTTTAAAGAACCAGTAGTAAATTTTTCGGCAACAAAATCAATGCAGTCTTCATTTTCAAAATTTGAAAGTAAGAAAATAGTTTTATTGTTAATACCATATTTGTTAATAATATACTGAAAACATTTTTTGACATTTGAAGTTTTATTAACTAAATCAAATAAGAAATTATCTTTCCTGTATAAAAAGGAATCTTCAGATCTAAGAAAAGCATCAATAACTCTAAAAAGAAAATCTTTATCGTTATTACTGAAAAAAAGTGATTTTTCTAATAATCTATCACGAAAATCTTTTCTATAAAAATCTGAAATTTTAAGAGAAAATTTTCTATTGAAAACAAAATCTAAAATTGTAAGAAAATTGTTAACATTTTCTATTTTGAAAATCAGTTTTTCAAGAATAAAGTCTGTTCCTCGGATGACATCATCTTTTATCCTCTCAGGACCATATAATTTGTGCAGGCAATTTTTAAGAGTTGGAAAATTCTCATCAACATTTTCAAAATCGGATATCATTCTAATTATTTGATGGTTGACTTCTGGGTCAAAATCATCATTGAAAAAAACTGTTATTTCTTCAAATGATTCTTTCCACTTCAGATGATAACCACGTTCTCTAAAACATCTTAAAGCTTCATTTTTATATTTACCATTTTCTAGTATTAAATCTGTGATTATTTTCTTTAGTTCGGATTCATTTTCAACTTCATCAATATACATAAACATATCAATCGCTGAAAAAACGGCTCTAAAATGTTCATTATTTTTTATTGTTTCAATAAGAAAATCAACATCTGCAAATTCCGCTAATTTTTCCATTGAAAATCTTCTATTTTTACCTAGCCAAAATGTTTTTTCAAAAGCAACTTCGATGAAATACTTTCTAAAAATTTCTTTTTGCGTATCAGCATGAATCCTGTCTTTTTCTGTCAGAAATAAAATTTCTGGCTCATTATTAATTAGCCAATCTATAACTACATCAAATTTCTCTCTTTCCAAAATATTTAGAAGAAACGTAATAGTGTTAAATAAAGATGGTTTGGTTTTATTAATATCACTGTTTATTCTAATAGTTGATACAATCTTTTCTGCTTCAAATTGTGATAAATATTTTGCAGCAAAAAACTCTTGATAATTTTTGTGGCGAAAAGCGAAACTTTTTGATTGTGGTATTCTGTCCAGAAATGGTAATTCTTCAAAAATAGGTTTATATTCTCTTTTTATTAATTCAGATAAATCATCTTCTGAAATTTGGTTCTGTTGCATCAGCTCATTTACAAATGCAACTTTCATTAAATCCTTTTTAACAAAAGGAATATCAACATTAATCCTATTTTTAAATTTTTCTTTTGTTTCATTAAGTTCTTTTTCAATTGAAAGTTCAAAAGCCTCTGAAATTGAGTTTGGAAATCTTTCATTTTCTTGATAGTAACTTCCAAAAAGGTTGAGTGTAAAAGGATTTTCTAAAAAAACTCTGAATTTATTTAAAATAGCAATGGTAATCTCAATATCAAAATTGTTTTTTAAAATATTTCTAATTTGTGAATCAGTTAAGGCTTGCAGGAAATAATATTTTGTATCAGTAATATTAATTAAATATTTTTCATAAATATTTGTTCTACAACTAATTACAATCTTCATTTTCTGATTTGAATTTTTACTAAAAAAAAGTTCAAGTTGTGAAATAAAATAATTTATGTTTGATATTTCGTCAAGTCCATCAATAATGAAGCAAGGCTTATCAGCTAATCTCCAATCATCAAATTTAATGAGTTTTTCAAAGTCATTTTTTTCTCCGAAATTTTTTATATTAAGATAAAATGGCACCATTCCAGTCTTCTTCTTTTTATTCCAAAGACTAAGAAATAAATTCTCTAACTCCTTTGTCTTTCCGATGCCTGGATTTCCTAGAATCACAATACGATTTTCACAATTTAGAATATCTTCTATCTTTTTCCATATTTCTTCTTCTAAAAAAAAGTCTAGTCTTTCATCGACAGTATCATCAAAATTACTTTTAAGAAACCTTTCCTCATAGTGAAAGCCTGCATCAATTTTAACATTGAAGGTAAAATCTGATAGATTTAAGTTTCCAACATCAAACTCAGATGCAGAAATCGTTTCTTGAGCTTTATTGGTTTTACTAATAATAATTTCTGAATTTTCTACATTCTTAACAACCGTATTATTACTGAAAATAATTATTTTTTCAGGAAAAAGAGATTTTATGAACTGTAAAATTTTTTTCACTTAATTTTAATCTTCGATTTTTTCACATCTTCAATATGTGAAATTGTATTTTTATCTAAAGAAATTTCTGAATCATCAATTTTTTTTATAAAATTATTTGTAATATTCTTTTCAAAAAATAAAATTAATATTGTAGAAACTTGACCAAGAATTAATATTAATGGCTCATAATCGTGCATACTATTATACCATTTGTAAGCAAAATACAGCATACAAACATTAATTATTATAATTATAGCCTTTAAAATATTGTTCATATCATTTATTTTACATTTCCTTTTTCAAAAACTTCGCTGTCAAGCTTTTCTTGGATTTGATAATCTGTTCAGGCGTTCCTTCAGCAATTATCTGTCCGCCGTGTTTACCACCTTCCGGACCGACATCAATAATGTGGTCAGCGAGTTTGATAACGTCCATATTATGTTCGATGATGATGAAGGAATTTCCTAATTCAACCAACTGATTAATCGCTTCCATCAAGACTTTTACATCTTCGAAATGAAGCCCCGTTGTTGGTTCATCCAAAATATAAAGTGTGTTTCCGGTTTGTCTTTTGGAAAGTTCTGTCGCCAGTTTTACACGTTGCGCTTCTCCTCCACTCAAAGTTGTGGATTGTTGGCCAATTGTGATGTAACCTAATCCAACATCCTGCAAAGTTTTCACTCTGATGTAGATTTTCGGAATTGGCTGGAAGAATTCTACTGCTTCATTGATCGTCATTTCCAGAACATCGGAAATCGACTTTCCTTTATAACGCACTTCCAGAGTTTCTCGGTTGAAACGTTTCCCGTGGCAGGTTTCGCAATGAACGTAAACATCGGGCAAGAAATTCATTTCGATGACTTTCAAACCGCCACCCTGACAGGTTTCGCAACGTCCGCCTTTCACATTGAACGAGAATCTGCCGGCTTTGTAACCACGGATTTTACTTTCCGGCAATTCGGCAAAAAGATTACGGATATCCGTGAACATTCCCGTGTAAGTCGCTGGATTTGAACGTGGCGTTCTACCAATCGGACTTTGGTCAACGTCTACAATTTTGTCGATGTTATCAATCCCATCGATGCTTTTGTAAGGCAAAGGTTCCTGGATTGCTCTGTAAAAATGGCGGTTCAGAATTGGATAAAGTGTTCCGTTAATCAAAGAAGATTTTCCACTTCCCGAAATCCCAGAAACGACCACCAATTTTCCTAATGGAATGGTGAGGTTAACATTTTTAAGGTTATTTCCAGTCGCACCTTTGAGAACAATTGATTTTCCGTTTCCGGCTCTTCGCTCTGCAGGAATTTCAATTTTTCTTTTGCCAGTCAGATAATCTGCCGTAATTGTATTGGCTTTCTTGATGTCTTTTGGATGGCCTTGCCAAAGGATTTCGCCACCGAATTTCCCCGCTCTTGGACCGATATCCAGAACGTGGTCGGCTTCCAGAATCATATCCTTATCGTGCTCCACCACCAAAACCGAATTCCCGATATCACGAAGATGTTTCAGGGAATTAATCAGTCTTTCATTGTCTCTTTGATGAAGACCAATTGACGGCTCATCCAAAATATAGAGAACGTTCACCAATTGAGAACCAATTTGCGTCGCCAGACGAATCCGCTGAGATTCACCTCCGGAAAGCGTTTTCGAGCTTCTGCTCAGACTCAGATAATCTAAACCGACATCCAAAAGGAATTGCAGTCTGGTTTCGATTTCTCTAAGGATTTCGTAAGCGATAATTTTATTTTTATCACTGAAAGTATCTTTCACATCACCGAGCCATTCTTTCAAATCTAATAATGAAAGACCATTGATCTCCGCAATATTTTTTCCATCAATCTTGAAACTCAAACTTTCCTGACGAAGACGCGCGCCTTTACAAGTTGGGCAAGTTTCTTCTGTTGTGAAATTTCTCTCTACCAAAACGGCGTCATAATTCTCACGTTCGTCCACTATTTCTTCAAGAATATGAACCAAACCTTCGAAGTTGATTTTAATCTTTTTCGAAATTCCGGCATGTTTCAGTTCTTTCGTAACATCTTTATTATGACCGAAATAGATATATTCCAAAGCCTCTTTCGGAATATCTTTGAAAGGTGTCATCAAACTTAAATCGAAAACTTCCAGGATCAATTTGATCTGAGAAAGAATCCATTTATTGGATTTGATTTGTTCCAGAGGCAACAATGCGCCTTGGTTGATTGACAGTTTATCATTTTCGACAAAATAGTCGGTGTTCACTTTTTTTACCGTTCCAAGACCTTTGCAGGTTTCACAACTTCCTTTCGGTGAATTGAATGAGAACGTATTCGGTTCCGGCAAAGCCATCGAATCTCCCGTGATATCGTCCATCAAATTCTTACTGAAAAAATGAATTTCGTCATTTCCCATTTCCTGAATCGCAATCAAACCTTCGCCCATATCAGAAGCGGTTTTCAGAGATTTCTGCATTCTGAGTTCCGTTGCAGCTTCTCCGATAATCCATCGGTCTATCACCACTTCCACATCGTGGGTTTTGTAGCGGTCGAGTTTCAAATCGTATTCGATATCCTGCAGAACGCCATCGATTCTGGCCTGGGAATATCCTTTTTTGGAAAGATGAATGAACAATTCATGGTAATGTCCTTTTCTGGAACGTACCACAGGCGCCATCAGATAGACTTTTTTTCCTTTGAAGTTTTCCTTGATGGTTTCCAGAATCTGGTCTTCCGTGTAACTTACCAAACGTTTCCCAGAGCTCATTGAATAAGCATCCGAAACCCTTGCGAACAAAAGTCTCAAATAATCGTAAAGTTCAGTAATCGTTCCAACAGTCGAACGCGGATTTTTGTTGGTCGTTTTTTGTTCGATGGCGATTACGGGTGACAAACCTTCAATCTTATCAACATCCGGACGTTCCAATCCGCCGAGAAACTGTCTTGCATACGCAGAAAACGTCTCGATGTAACGCCTTTGCCCTTCCGCAAAAATCGTATCAAATGCGAGGGAAGATTTTCCGCTTCCGGAAAGTCCTGTGATGACCACCAATTCGTTGCGTGGGATTTTGACGGTGATGTTCTTGAGGTTGTGCTCTCGAGCGCCGTATATTTCGATAAATTCCTGATTATCTTGCATAGAAAAGTCTCATTCTGGGAAAACGCAAATTTACGGAAATTAAGTCGTTTTTTAATCATCGCAAAGGCGCAAGTTTTTTAAATTAATGATGTGTCAAAAGTCGCGAAGTTCGCATTTGCGACTTTTAACACAGTCAATAAAACATTTCTTTTTTTGCCTTTGCGATAAGAACAATACTCAAGTTTAATAATATTTAACAGAGTTTTGACCTTAAATAAATTTTTGATAGACCTATCTTTGCCGCTTGAAATAAATTAAAAAAATGAAAAGTATTTTATCAAAATTCACGTTTGTCGTTTTAATATTCTCGTCGTTCTATTGCTTCGCTTGGGGATTGACAGGTCATCGTGTAATTGCAGAAATCGCTCAACACCATTTGAGTTCCAAAGCTGAAAGAAACATCAAAAAACTCCTTCAAAATCAGAAATTGGCTTACTATGCGAACTGGCCGGATTTTATCAAATCTGATACAACTGGCGTTTGGAAAGAAACTTCGTCCTGGCATTATGTAAACATCAATGCACAAAAGAATTTTCAGCAATTCAAAGATTCTTTGGAGGCTCAGAAAAGTCCGAATCTTTATACACAAATCGAAAGTCTTGTGACGAAAATCAAAGATAAAAACACATCGGAATCTGATAAAAGAAATGCTTTAATTTTCCTGGTCCATTTGGTGGGTGACCTTCATCAGCCGCTTCACGTTGGACGTTATGAAGATTTGGGAGGAAATAAAATCAATGTGACCTACTTTGGACAAAACACCAATTTGCATTCACTTTGGGATTCGAAAATGGTGGAAGACAGAAAATATTCTTACACGGAATTTGCCAATCTTTTGGACATCAAATCTAAAGATGATGTGAAAAATATCCAAGGCGGAACTTTGCAGGATTGGTTGTATGACAGTCAGAAAATTGCCAACTCCATTTACTTTCACACGCCAAAAGATTCCAAATTGAGTTACGATTACAATTACCGTTTTGAATCTACTGTTGAAAGACAATTGTTGTACGGCGGATTGCGTTTGGCGAAAGTGTTGAATGATGTTTTCGGGTAAATAAAACTTAAAATCAAATATTTAAAAAGTCCAATTCCATAAGGTTTTGGACTTTTTTATTTTAAAAATACGTTTTTAAATTCTAACCAAGATTTTTAAGCATCCAAAGATTACAACCAGAATGTCCTGAGTTGCCCAAAGGTTTTTCCAAATATTGAAAGCCTTGTTTTTCATAAATAGAAACTGCTTTGCTGAACTCTGGAATGCTTTCGAGATAAACATTTTTGTAGCCTGATTCTTTAGCTTTTTCGATGCATTTTTCGAGTAATAACTTTCCAATTCCTTTTCCTCTCGCCTCTTTTGAGAGATAAAATTTGGCAAGCTCAGTTGTATCATCAGGCAGATTTTCAGTTGGAAAAATGCCACAACAGCCTAGAATCTGACCGTCTTCTTCCGCAACAAATAAAGCCGATTTATCAGTTCTGAATAATGAATATAAATCATCTGTCGTTGGATCAGAATAAACGGTTCCGTCTGTGCAACTTACTTCAAAATCGTGAAAGGATGTTCTGATAATCTTGGCAAGAATAGCATTATCTCCATTTTTAATTTCTCTAATAGTTAATGGCATTTCAGTAAAATATTTTTTAAATTAACCAAGGATATTTGTGATAAATGCCGTCCAAAAGCATCGCCAGAATTCCGAAGAAAATCCAAAGCCTGAGAAGATTCAATGCTTTGAATTTGTCATTCTTTTGATTTCTGAACAGCATATAAACCGTTCCTAAAATTACGGATACTGTCAATAGAAAGTACCACGCGATAATATTTTTGAAGCCTATTCCGATGCTCAGAATTAAGGAAACAATTAATGTTATAATCAATAAAACCAACAAAATCGACCTTGTATTTTGAAAACCAAACCTGTTTGCAATGGTGTCATAACCAAACATTTTATCAGCATTCTTTGTCAATGTATCTTTGATGATATCAATAATGAAAAGCATTAGAAAGAGAAAGATCGCCAGAAACAAAATCTTAAGCGAAAACGTCTGATAATAAATCAACATTCCGAAGAACGGATAAAGTGTCAACGCCACAAAAGTAAAGTTGTTGACGGCAATGATTTTGCTGAGTTTATGACTGTAAAACCACATCAAAAATTGATAAATCAGAAAGAAAATAAAAACTCTGTACGACACAAAAAACGCCAAACTGAGTGACAACGCATTTAGCAAAACGTAAGCGGTGAGAAAGTATTTTTCTTTGAGAAAATTCTGCAATCTGGAACGGAAAGGTTTCACCAACTGATCCTTTTCCTTATCATAAAACCGATTGATAATTCCCCCTGCTAAAATGCTGAGAACGGAGCAGAAAATAATGGCATGAACTTTATAATCAAACACAAAACTGCTGAACGTCTCCTCTCTGTTGAAAAGAAAAAATGTGGAAACGTAAAGTGCAAATGTGAGCAAAATGGCTACGAAAAAACGGGCACCTAAGAGAAAACCCATCACCTGAGAAATACGGTAAAGGGCATTTCGGGAAGCTGGTTTTGTTTCGTTGGTCATTTTTAAAGTTCTTTTCTTGGTGCGTAAGCTTTTGAGTATTTGTGAAAAACACTTCGACTCCGCTCAGTGTGACAACGCTTATACTAACAATGTTTTTTTTGCGCTGTCAGTCTAAGCGGAGTCGAAGACCTTTTTATTTTATTGATTTTAAATAATTTAGAATCTGTAGATTACTTCCTTGTGAAAACCTTCAAGCATTTTTTCAGCCTTTTCGTAATCTTTAGAGAAGCCGAGAATGTAACCGCCGCCGCCGCTGCCGCAAAGTTTTAGGTAATAGGCATTGGAATCGATGCCTTTTTTCCAGATATTGAAGAGGTTTTCAGGGATCATCGGACGGAAATGTTCATAAGCCCAAACCGATAATTTCTTTAGATTTTTGAAAAACGGATTCATATCTTTTCTCAGGAAAGCATCGATGCAAGCATTGTTGTAGCGGATGAATTCTTCCTTCAAAGTTTTTCTGAAGCCTTCATTTTTCAGTTTTTCAAAGAAAATCTGAATCATTGGACCAGTTTCGCCAATCGTTCCGGAGTCTATCAGAAAAATCGCGCCTTTGCCCAATTCCTGCGCCGGAATAGACACTTTGTCCACACTGTCTTTACTTTCAATCAGAATCGGAAGATTCATATAGCAAATCAAAGGATCAATTCCAGAACTTTTTCCGTGAAAATAACTTTCGAGCTGACCGAAAATCATTTTAAGATCTTTCAGTTCGTTTTTGGAAATGGTATCAGGTTCTCTTTTTGTGAAAGAATATTTTTCGAAAATCGCAGCCACCAAAGCGCCAGAACTTCCTACACCATAACCTTGAGGAATATTGGAATCGAAAAACAAACCTTTTTCAATGTCTTTTCTGAACGATTTTACATTGAGTTTATATTCTGCAGGCAATTCCAAATCAAGTAAATAATCTGAATATTTCTTTAAAGACTGGTTTGATTTTTTCTCAAAATCGTTGTCGAGATCGGAAAACTTGAGCGTCCCTTTATAAAAACTGTACGGCAAAGTAAGACCCTGAGAATCCTCAATAATGCCATATTCGCCGAATAAAAGAATTTTTGCGTAAAATAAAGGGTTTGTCATAGTGTGTTTTGATGATGCAAATTTACAAAAAATAAACTACCCGACTATTATCAAAAAATGAACCGAGATTTACAATTTTTATTAATAATTCAAAATATTACTTCAACCCCGGATATACCTTAAGAAAACCTTCGTATACGCTTTTATGCAGAATAGTGGCGTGATCATCCTCGGTCATCATCTTGTACTCCAGTTTCAGATTTTTCTTTCCTGAATTCTTTAAAATCTGATAAAGAGAATCTGCATCTTTTACCATCGTTTTATGTTCCAGCTTTCCTACCGAAAGGTAGACAAATCTTGTATCATCTTTCTGAGCAGAAAGTAGTGCAGGCGCTTTTGCAAGTAAACTCTCATCGTCCCACCAAAGACTTGGGCTGATGATAAAATAATGGGTAAAAAGCTCCGGTTTAGTTAATAAAATCTCCGTTGCCAAAAGTCCACCGAGCGATTGACCAATGATGTATTTTGTCTGATCTGTTTTAAAATTTTTATTGATGAATGGTTGCAGTTCCTTTTCAACAAACTCAATAAACTTGTCGGAATGTCCTGTTGTAGGATAGTCTTTCTGTAAATCCTTTAGATCTGTATGGAAAGTGAAATCTCTTTTTCTGTCGATATTAGCAATTCCCACAATGATAAAATCGGGCATTCCCAACTCTAGATTGAAGAATTGATGAAGGCCGACCAGATGCAGGAAATCCTCATTCATACTGCCATCAAGCATATAAATGACGGGATAACTTTTGGTTTTGTCATAAGTCTGCGGCAGATAAATGTTGAGAATCCTTTTCTCCTTTAAAATTTGAGAATTCAAAGTCATTTTCTTGCCGATTACAAGATCTTCAGAAACTGATTTTTGAGCATTTGAAAATGAAAAAATTAATAAAAACAGAAAACTTAGTATTCTCAAAATGATCATTATTTGGTATTATTTTTAACCTTCATAAATCGAATCAGTATCAATCCAATGGCGAAGAAAATCGTCATCGATAAAGCGGCGTAGCGCATATTGTTGTAATATTCGATCAATGTTGCGAAGATGAAAGTTCCTAAGATAATCGCGATTTTTTCCAATACGTCATAAAAACTGAAATACGTCGTATTGTCCATAGAATCCGTCGGAAGCAGTTTGGAATAAGTTGATCTGGACATTGCCTGCAAACCACCCATCACCAGACCAATAACGGCAGCGATTCCGTAGAACTGATATTCAACATTGGGGTTTTCTTTGTTAAGATAATAAGCCGAAAGACACGCGCCAATCCATAAAGCAACTGTAATACTGATGACATTTTTGTTCCCGATTTTTCTGGAAAGCCAGGAGAAAAATAAAGCGCCGATAATGGCCTCGATTTGAATTAATAAAAGCGTCATTATCAGTTTGTCCTGCGCCATATTGATTTCACGCTTTCCGAATAAGGTTGCCATCAGGAAAATCGTCTGCATCCCAACGCTGTAGAAAAAGAAACTAGACAGGAAAAACTTCAGATTACTGTCCGCAAAAAGACGACCGCCAACTTTGAACAGTTCTCGGAAACTTTGTTTGAAAACATCAAAGTAAAACCCGAAGTTATCTTTCAGAACCTCGAAAAAACCACCTTGCTCCGTGTGGCTTTTGAAGATATTTTTATAATTAAGCAAAACCAAATCTTTTGGCAGCTGCTCTTTAACCTGACCAAATTGCGGCAAATGTTTGAAGGTATATTGAGAAAATCCAAACCACCACGCACCCGTCAAAAGGAAACTGACTCTGGTATAAATTGCAGCCTGCTTAGGTGTTTCCGCAAAAACCTGAATCAAAACCAGAGAGATAATCACCAAAATCACAGAACCCATATAGCCGTAAACATAACCTTTCGCCGAAAGTGAATCCTGCTTGTCCGGCGTCGCAATATCCGGCAAAAAGGAATTATAGAAAACCAAACTTCCCCAGAAACCGACACTCGCTGTCACACTGAACAACAATCCCAGCCAAACGGTTCCCATCCCAGTAAACATCGCCAATCCCATACAAGATGTGGCGCCCAGATAACAGAAAAACTGAAGGAAAGATTTCTTGTTCCCAATCGTATCTGCCAATGACGACAAAATCGGGGAAAGCAAAACGACAATCAAAAAAGAAAGCGTGAGAGAATAGCCGTAGACCGTGTCCGGATGGTATTCTTTTCCAAATATCTTGATCATATGCGGCACTGCCACGTCAATCCATTGTTTCGTTTCTGCAACATATTCTTTCTTCTCATACGCTGTTGTAAGAATGGCGTAATAAATCGGAAAGATTGTGGAGGTAATCACCAACGAATAAACCGAGTTTGCCCAATCGTACAACGCCCAGGCGCGCATAATTTTCGGATTATTTTTGATTGAGTTTTCTGGAATTGTTTTTTCTATTTCGGACATTGGAAATAATTATTTAGACAAAAGTAAAAAAAGGAATTACAATTTGATGAAAAAATGCATTTGTATCAGAAATTTAATAAGAAAAACCCTTTCGAACTTCAAAGTCTGAAAGGGTTTTGATATTTATTTCACTTAAAATTATTGCAAATTCTCAATCACAATAGCTGTTGCACCGCCGCCGCCGTTGCAAATTGCAGCTGCACCGTATTTACCGTTGTTTTGTTTCAGAACATTAATTAAAGTAACAATAATTCTGGACCCGGAACTTCCCAGCGGATGACCGATAGAAACTGCGCCACCATTCACATTCACCTTTGCAGCGTCTAATCCAAGAACTTTGGTATTAGCCAAACCAACTACTGAAAAAGCTTCATTCAATTCGAAGAAATCAATATCTTCTTTTGTTAAGTTTGCTTTTTTAAGCGCGATTGGCAAAGCTTTCGAAGGCGCCATTGTGAATCTTTCCGGTTCTACAGCTGCATCAGCGTAAGAAATAATTTTCGCCAGAGGTTTCAATCCCAATTCTTCCATTTTTTCTTTGGACATCAGGATCAAAGCAGATGCGCCATCATTCAATGTTGATGCGTTGGCAGCAGTTACCGTTCCGTTTTCTTTTTGAAAAACTGTTGCCAAGGTTGGGATTTTATCAAATTTAACCGCTTTATATTCCTCATCTTCAGAGAAAATAACCGGATCGCCTTTTCTTTGAGGAATAGAGACAGGAACCACTTCTTCCGCAAATTTTCCAGCTTCCCAAGCCACGGCCGATCTTTGGTAAGATTGGATTGCAAAAGCATCCTGCTCTTCTCTTGTGATACCGTTTTCTTTAGCGCACAATTCTGCGCAAACGCCCATATGCTGTTTGTTGTAAACATCGGTCAAACCATCTTTCAAAAGTCCGTCCTGCATTTTGATTTCGCCCAATTTTACGCCGTTTCTTCCATCAATATAATGAGGAACCATCGACATATTTTCCATTCCGCCAGCTACGATCAAATCTACATCGCCAGCTTTTATCGCCTGAGCAGCCATCGTCACGGCTTTCATTCCTGATGCGCAAACTTTATTGATGGTTGTAGAAGGCGTATGATTGGACAAACCTGCGCCCATTGCCACCTGTCTTGCCGGAGCCTGACCTTCGCCGGCCTGCAAAACATTGCCCATATAAATTTCCTCTACCAAAGTAGAATCAAGGTTGATTTTGTCTAAAGCTCCTTTTACCGCAGCAATGCCCAATTGTGTAGCAGGTACTGTCGACAGACTTCCCATAAAACTCCCCATTGGCGTTCTGGCTGCTGATACAATGAATACTTCTTTCATAATATTTCTAATTTTTTTTATTTTATTTTATTTTAAATTTTAAACACAAAGTGCACAAAGTTTCTTTTTTAATACTAAATGTTTTAAGGTCACAAAGTTTGATTTCATCAAATTTTAAAATCAATTTTGCTCATTGTGAAAACCTTTGTGGCTTTGTGGTTCAATTTTATTCTTTTTTGATGCGATTAAAATAACAACCGCACCCAAAAACTCGATGAACCATCCCCAGGATAAGTTCACGATTCCGGCGAATGTGGACTGCCAGGATTTGAAAGGTAAAAAACTGAAATAATCCAAAGATTTTAACTTAATAGCGACAATTGTGAAAACAAACAGCAAAATCATTAAAAATGCCATTATTTTCACTGATTTATTTTTGCCAATCATGATGAAAACCAGCGTCAACAGAGAAAATCCCCAAAGTACGATGGCGAGCGTGTGATCCACTTTCCAATAGTTCCAGTTTCCAACAATTGGAATATGAACCAAGGGCAGAAAACTACCTGCCACAACCAAAAACGATCCGATTAACTGTAAATTTTTCATTTCTAAATCCTATTTGCCAATGTAAATAAAAATTTAGACTTGCAAAAGTGATGCTGAGATGATTTTTTATTTTGGTTTATTTTGTAATTTGGTTTTGAAATTAAAATCTAATCGATATAAATATGAATGAAAATCAGATTAAAGAGTTTATTCAAAATTATAATATAAAAAATCAGATAGAAAAAGCTTTTGAAAGTATATTAAAAGCAAATTCTGCAAAAGATTTGGACATAAAAGATAAAAATTTATTTATTGATGTGCAGCAAATCCAATATAAGAATACGCATTTCAGCTCTCATTCATTCGGAACTCCTATAAAAGATAATAATAAAACGATTGGTTTATTCGCCCTTGAATTTACTGATGAAGCTGAAATTACAGATGAATTTTTCATCATTTATTAAAATAAAAAAGCACACTCCTTAAAGTATGCTTCAGAAAATAATAATAAAAATAGTGTTCTATGAAAATGTAATGTTTTAAAAATCAATATTGGCAATCTCAATCCCGAATTGGATTCCGTTTTTGTTTGGCAATAGTGCTTTATTATTAAATATCGGCGTAAAGTCTTTCTTGATGAACAACGTAATTCCGCCATAACCAAGACTGAATTTCCCTCCGAATAAGAAAGCATTCACGCCATCATCCAAAGTATAATCGTACTTTTTGAAATTGTCAGTTTCGTTATAATATTTCACTTTTACAATACTTCTCGTATTGATTCCGGCATAAGCTCCTACTCCAATTTTCCACATTTTTTTTCTCACATCAAGATATTGTTTACCGTCATATTCTGTATATTTTGGATTGAGATAAAGCTGGAATTCAATCGGTAAAGTCAGGTAAACATTTCTCAGTTTTGAACGTTTCAATCTGCCTTCTTCAAAATTCTCAAGAAACAACTGCGAATTTTCCTGAACAAAAACCTGCGGCCGTTTCGGCATATAAGTGTCTGTTCTGTAAGCCAAACCATATCTCAAAATCCACGGACTGGTGAAACTTCCCAATTGTCTGTCTTTTCTAAACTGGACTTCAACGCTGTGAGAATTGCCGATTCTCATTTCGGAATCATTCTCAAAAGGGTTGAAACTGCCTTTGTCTCTGGTCAGATTTGCGAAAGCATAACCAACACTCACAGAACTTTGATTGATGTATTCTTTTGGCGATTTATTTTTCTTTTTGATTGAGACAGATAGTCCGCCAGGTCCCAAGACCACTTGATTTTTTAGCGTATCACGCGGTGTACTATAAACCGAATTTGTCACCGCAGTTTTCGTAATTTGATCTAATTGTGTGCGCTCATTTTCGATTTTATCATTGATAATTGTTTCGTATTTTTTGGAAACGGCTTCCTTTTGCGCAATCTGTTCCGCTTTTGTGATTTTCCCTGCGGAGAAAGCTTCATCGATTTTGTCGGTTTCAGATTTCATATTCCATTTTTCAATTCTTACAATGTCATTCACTTTATCCGTGTAAGATTTCATGTGAATATCGAGCGTAGTTTGGGCTGTAGCAAAGCTGGAAAGCAGTGCTAAAAGTAGAATTTTGATTTTCATAGTTTAATTATTTATTTGTTATAGAATCTTTGTCGTAGAGCGTAATTCCGAAGAGTTTGATACGTTTTGGATTTGGAAAATCCGAATCATTTTTAGATTTTGAAATATTGATTCCCATTGCCGATTTTGGCGTTTCAGTTTTCGCTCTGTCCATTTCTACCCCGAAAAGTAAGTCGGAAGAAGTAATATATTTTGTTCTTTCTTTAGGTTTCTGAATCTCATTTTGAGCCAGTTTTTCTTCCGGCTGAGGAATAGAAATTTCGTCTTTTTTGATTGTGATTTCTTTTTCAAAAACTTGATTTGTAGTTTGATTTTCTTTATTAATTGATTCTGAAGTCGAAGGATTCACATTTTCAACAGCCAACCTTTGATTATCAGCTTCAGAATTATTATTGATTGGATTTACTTTCCCAACTTCATTATTTTCTGATGTTTCAATTACATTTGAATCAAAATTTTGATTTTCGCTTTCTGTCTGATTTACAAATTCCTGATTCTCATTCATATCAGATTTATGATTAAGCATCCAAAAACTTCCACTCAAACCAATCATTAATAAAATAACTGCTGCATATTTCCACCAAATAATCTTCGGTTTCTCTTCTTTCCCAGCTTGATCCAGTTTATCTTCCAATCTATCCCAAAGGCCGTCGGAAACGCGCATTTTCTTTTGATCGTATTTAGATTTCAGATTCTGCATTTTGTATTGTGTTTTGTTGATTAAAATAATCTTTAAGCCATTTTTTCGCCTTACTCAGCTGGCTTTTACTGGTTCCTTCCGTGATGTTCAGGATTTCGGCAATCTCCTGATGTTTCCTTTCCTCAAAAACCGAAAGATTGAAAACCAACTTATAACCAATCGGCATTTCCCTGAAAATCACATCCAAATCGATGTCTTTAGAAAGTTCGTCCACCTCATCTATTTGTTCAGCAATCGAATCTGTAAACTCGGTTTCTGCGTAAAGAATATGTTTGTTGGTCCGGATAAAACTGATGGCGTCATTCACCACAATTTTCCTCAGCCAAAATTGAAAAGATTCATAATTCCTACAATCATCAATCTTGGTAAACGCTTTGTAGAAAGCATTCATCAAAACATCTTCCGCATCGTCCCGATTGTTGATGTAAGAATTTGCAACCGACAGCATTTTCCCAGAAAACAACTCGAATAAACTCTTCTGAGCCAGCCGGTCATATTTCTTTGCTTTGGAAAACATCTGTTGTAAATCTTGCTTCATTCGTCCTTTTATATTTTCAGTTTTAAGAAGTAATTATTGATATTATAACGAAATATGATTATGTGTAAGTAATATCTTTTACTTTCTGATTATAAGACGGCAAACCTGTGAAATGGTTGCCTGATAAATTACAATTGATAACAATTTAAATGTAAAACACTGTAAATCAATTATGAAAAAATTATCTAAGATTTACTTTTTCTACAGAAAGTTTTGAAATGAGGACACAACTCAGGAAAATGGGAATATATAATCTGATCTCGTACAAAGAGCCGGTATAAAAACACATCGCAATGTAAGGAATTGACACAAGGTGGAAAATCAGGATATTTCTTGTCGTCTGCCTATTATTGGAAATCAGCAAACTGAAAACAAAGAATATCAACCAAAATAAAATGCCGAACAAACTTCTGGTCTGAGTCAGATTTTTGATCAAAAAATTATCATTCCGAACTTCAAAACTTTGCGAAAAAATTCTCACCAAAATATAGGTAGCTAAAAAGCCGAGCACAAGATAAAGCAGCGGCAGCCAGCTCTCTTTCCTCAAACCAAATCTGTTGTAAAGCAAAACGGCTGCAAAGGACAATGACAATGCGGAAGATTCTCTGTTGAGTGTAGAAATTATTAGAATAAAAATCAGAGAAACAAGATGAATAACTTTTTGATGCTCCAGATATTTGAGGAAAACAAATGCAAATGCAAACAAAAAGAAATAACTGCTGCAATCATACGGCACCAAAACAAATTGCGAAATACCGATAGACAAAGTAGAAACTGCAATGATAAATATTTTCTCAGATTGATTGGCTAGGAAGTATTTAGTTTCAGTGATTAGTAAAAGAATAATATTCGATAAAATCAGAAAAAATGTATTGAGAAATGCATAAGCGAAAAACATGTTGGGCTGTGCTCCTTTGTCCCAAAAATCCATTTTGAGTCGAATTTTAAAGGGAAGACTTTCCAGAAAATTGTAAATATAAATGAGCAAAGAAGTGCTCAGCCAACGGTGCTGATAGACACCGCTCTCATACTGTTCTTTAAAAGAATTGATATTGAACAAAGGTGCCGTATATACATTTCCAAAAGCAAAATAGATAAAAATCTGCACGACTACTGCAAATAAAGCAGCAAATATGATTTTAAAGAACAGATTAACTTTCATAAATCCAAAATAATTTTAAATAAGCTGTAAATATCGCAAATTTTACAATTGCAAAAATCTATCTTTGAGACGAAAGCAAGCCAATGACTTAAGTATAAAAACCGTAAATTTGCTTTCCGAAAAACAAAACAAACGTGGTAAACACAGACCAAATAAAAGATATCCAGTCCAGAATAGAAGACCTGCACAAATTCCTCCAGATCGAAAAGAAAAAAATAGAAATTTCCAACGACGACGAGAAAACCGCAGCACCCGAATTCTGGAACAACTCCAAAGAAGCTGAAGTTTTTTTGAAACAACTACGTTCCAAGAAAAAATGGGTGGAAGGTTACGATGATATCAAAACTGAATTTGAAGACCTTCAGGTTCTATTAGAATTCGCAAAAGAAGATCCGGATTCCGAAAAAGAACTGGACGAAACCTTCCCAAAATTGGTAGAGAAAATCGAAAATCTGGAATTCAAAAATATGCTGTCCAACGAGGGCGACGAGTTGTCTGCTGTTCTGCAAATCACAGCCGGCGCCGGCGGAACCGAATCCTGCGACTGGGCAAGTATGCTGATGCGGATGTACACGATGTGGGCAGACAAGCAAGGCTATAAACTGCGTGAACTGAACTTCCAGGAAGGTGATGTTGCAGGAATCAAAACCGTAACTATCGAAATCGACGGTGAATTTGCTTTTGGCTATCTGAAAGGTGAAAACGGTGTTCACAGATTGGTGAGAATTTCGCCTTTTGATAGCAATGCGAAACGACATACTAGTTTCGTTTCCGTTTATGTTTATCCTTTAGTGGACGATACGATTGAAATTAACATCAATCCAGCCGACATCAGTTTTGAAACAATGCGAAGTTCCGGCGCTGGTGGACAGAACGTAAATAAGGTGGAAACGGCAGTTCGTCTTCGTCACGCACCTACAGGCATTATTATTGAGAATTCAGAGTCACGTTCTCAGCTTCAGAATAAGGAAAAAGCAATGCAACTCCTGAAATCCCGACTATACCAAATTGAACTTGATGAACGCCTGAAGGCCAGAAACGAAATTGAAGCCGGTAAAATGAAAATCGAATGGGGTTCTCAAATCCGAAATTACGTCATGCAACCTTATAAATTGGTGAAAGATGTGCGCTCAGGACACGAAACTTCCGACGTAGACAGCGTGATGAACGGAAATATCACGCCTTTCCTGAAAGCTTATCTGATGAATGAAGGACAGGCTGGAAGTGGGGAGATGGATGAGTTGTAGCGTTAAAATATTTTAAATGACTATTTCAGATTTAAAACAAAAACGGATTATTCAAAGACCTGCTCCAAATTTTGACGAATTTGGAAATAGAATTTATGAAGAATTTGAATATAATTTTAAACTTAGAAACGGTTCAGACAAAAATAACTCAGCTAGATTGTTTGCGAAAATAATCGATATTATTCCAATCTTTTTAGCTGTACATTATGTTTTACATCAAAATTTCGTTTTAAGTTTTTTCTATTCGGTTCCTGTAGTAATGTTGATTGGAGCACTTAGTGAATCAATAACAGGAAAAACAATTGGGAAAAAAATATTCCATTTAAAGGTAGTTGATGACCATTGTAATTATCCTAAACTTTCTAAATCATTAAAACGTAATTTTTTATGCTTGATAAATTTGTTTCCCAGTTTTTCAGATTATCAGTCCAAAATGGGAGTTTGGGGAACAAGGATGAATTTTAATATGCAATTGAATAACCATTTTTGCAAAACATTTGTACTGAAGAAAGATATTTATATTCAAATACAAAATTTACTAAATAAAAATTAACAAAAAGCCTCAGAAATTCTGAGGCTTTGATTTTATATTTCTGTATTGAGATCCCAATTTTCGAGATAATCGTTGACGTGTTTCAGGAACATTCCGCCCAAACTGCCGTCCACTACTCTATGATCATAAGAATGCGACATAAACATCTTCTGACGGATGGCGATCACATCTCCAAACTCAGTTTCGATAACTGCTGGTTTCTTAACAATCGCTCCAACTGCTAAAATAGCTACTTGTGGCTGAGGAATAATTGGCGTTCCCATCAGGTTTCCGAAAGTTCCAACATTAGAAATAGTATAAGTTGCACCTTGCGTGTCGGCCGGAGTCAGCTTTTTATTTCTCGCTCTGTAGGCCAGATCATTGATGGCTTTTGTCAATCCAGACAAGCTCAACTGGTCTGCATTTTTGATTACCGGCACGATTAAATTACCGTCCGGAAGTGCAGTTGCCATTCCGATATTGATATTCTTTTTCTTAATAATTTTATCACCGTCCACAGAAACGTTGATCATCGGGAAATCCTGAATGGCTTTTACAACTGCTCTGATAAAGATGGGCATAAAAGTCAGTTTTTCACCTTCTCTTTTCTGGTAAGAATCCTTGTTTTTGGTTCTCCATTTCACAACATTTGTCACGTCAGTTTCTATGAAAGAAGTAACGTGTGGCGATGTATGCTTGCTGCGAACCATAGATTCCGCAATAATTTTTCGGATGCGGTCCATCTGGATAATCTCGTCGCCGTCAGCAACCTGGATTGGCGCTGCAGGAGTCTGAGCTGCGGGAGCAGAAACCGGCTGTGCACTTTGAGATGGAACATTTTGCGCTGCAATTGGTTTATTTTCGGATTGAGTGCTTCTGTTTTTTACAAAATCAAGAATATCTTCTTTGGTGATTCTGCCTTCCAGTCCGCTTCCTGTGATGCTTTTCAGTTCAGATTCAGAGATATTTTCCTGCTGTACAATATTTTTCACCAATGGCGACAGATACATTTCCGAATTTTGGGTCGCAGAATTCTCAAAAACAGTTTTCAATGGCTGTTCCAAAGTGCTGATTACCTGTGGTTCGGGCTGAGGAATCTGATCTTTTACCTCTTCATAGGTCTTGGCTTCCGGCACTTCCTGATCAGAAGAATCGCCTTCAGTTTCCAGAATAGCTATGGCCTCCCCGATTTTTGCAACATCATCTTTTTGCTTAAGGATCTTGACGATTTTCCCCGAAACTGGTGTCGGAACATCGGAATCTACTTTATCTGTTGCAATTTCTACCACAGAGTCATCCTCTTTTACAAAATCACCTTCATTAAACATCCAGCTGATAATTGTTGCCTCCATAACACCTTCGCCCATACTTGGAAGCAATAGTTTGTATTCTGCCATTGTTTTGTTTTTGAATTTCTCCAAAAATACATTTTTTTTTATTAATTATATAATTCTATTTTTTAAATTTTTAAGGCTTAAATTTTTTATAAATTTGATTGTAAAAATTAATCAATTATCCTATGAGTATTTATCTAAGTGCAGTCATTCAGATCAAGGAAAACGATGTGATGGACGCTATTGAAATATTAAAAAAACTGGTCATAGAAACGCGCAAAGAAAAAGGCTGCCTGCAGTATGATCTCTTTGAAGACAACAGGAACAAAGGCGTTTTTTTCATCCATGAACATTGGGAAACCAATGAAGACCTGCACAGTCATCAGGTTTCCGAGCATATGATGAGATTCCGGGAAGGTATCGCCCCTTTACTGGAAAAATCAAACGTTGTTTACATGGGGCACAAACTTTTCTAATTTCATTTTCAATAATTATTTAGTTAAAGTTTTAACATATTCTTAATTATTTGAAATTTGTTTGGATTTTATTCATTAAAAAAGAAAATTTTAAATATTTTTGTTAATCGTTTTTTTTAATAAATGTAATTTCAATATGAAAATAAATCAACTGTCTAAGTGTGCAGGAATTGGCGTTTTCTTTCTTTTTGCCAATCTAAATGCGCAATCCACTGAAAAAGCAATCAGAAACTTCATTAGCTCTGATGTCAGTTTTGCCAACAAATCTAATGTAGAGTTCAGAATTATCAATGAGGATCACTCTGCAAGTATGAAGTCCGACATTGTAAATGTACAGCAATACCACGGCAATACTCCTATTTACAAATCACTTGCGAAAGCAATTTTGAAAGAAGGAAATGTTATTTCTTTTAACAATAATTTCCAGAAAGTAAGTACGAATGTTGTGGCGGATAAGATCGACAAATCAGAAGCATTAGCATCAGCATTGCGATTTCTGGATATTAAAGATTCCGGCTTCCAACTGATGGATGAGAAGGATGGCGATCTAATTAATCTGCCGGATAACAAGATTGCCAGTATGAAATTCTATTACCAAAAAGATAACTCCTTGATCCCGGCTCAGTTATTTTTCATCAATCAAAGCAAAGATAATAAGTTCTACGGCACATTAGTAAGTCTTACAAACGGTGAGATTTTAGAAAACAACAAATTGATTGACGAATGTTCATTTCACTCAGATCATTTTTCGGAGCAACCTTCAACTGTCGAAAATCACTTAGTGGCTCATTTTAATAATCACACGAAAAAAAGCCACGGTAGAGCTGCTACAGACGCTTCTTATAGTGTTTTTCCATTTCCCATAGAAGCACCGACATTCGGCGCTAAGAGTCTTGTCACAAATCCTTGGGATCTTACAGCATCACCAGAAGGCTGGCATTCAAACGGCACGGTAAACTATACGAATACGAATGGTAACAATGTCAACGCCTATGTAGACAATAACGCAAGTAACAATGCCAACGGCTTTTCTCCTGTCAGTTCCACAACCGGCTCGCTTACATTTGATTTTCCTTTTGCAGAAGGAGCAGCATTAAGTGCTTATGACAACCGGGCATCTGCAGTGACTAATTTGTTTTATGCGAATAACATGATTCATGATATTATGTATAAGTTTGGATTTACAGAAACATCTAGGAATTTCCAAGCAAATAATTTTGGAAAAGGTGGTGGTCAGGGTGATGCAGTACGTGCAGAAGCCTTTGATGGCAGCGGTTATAATAACGCAAACTTTGCGTCGGGATCGGAAATATTAAACAGTGTTGGAAATTGGATCGTTCAAGCGCCAAGAATGCAGATGTACCTCTGGGATTATGGCATCACTTTCCAGCAAAGAATGTTTTATAATGACCCTATGTTAGCAACCAGACCAGTTGTAAATACGGCCGTTGGATCGTATAGCTCCGGTGGAGGAAGATATTTGATGGAAACTCCGGTTACAGGCGATATAGCAATCCCATCTGTTCTGAATGCTTGTACAACGCTTACAGCAGGAAGTCTTTCAGGCAAAATAGCATTAGTTACTATTTCCGGCTGTACGAACGATGTAAAAATTAAAAATGCCCAGGCCGCTGGAGCTGTGGGTGTACTACTCCACAGGACCTCATCCAACACAGTGACGGACTGGTCATTGCCTAGTGGATCCGGCATCACAATCCCTATGGTAATGATCCCAAGAGACGAAGGAAACTTTATTAATACCGAGATCACGGCAGGAAGAACAGTGAATGTCAGCCTCAAAGATTTAGCTGTAGGTTATAAGAATTCCAGTTTTGATAACGGTGTTATGATTCATGAATATGGTCACGGAATATCCAACAGATTAACGTCGCAAGGATATAGTTGTTTAACAAATCTAGAGCAAATGGGTGAAGGCTGGTCTGATTTCTTTGCATTAATGTTAACAAATACACCAAGTTACACGTCAACAACTGGAAGAGGAATAGGTACCTATTCTACCAACGCACCTACGACAGGTGGAGGAATAAGACAATACAGATACACTACCAATATGTCTGTAAACCCTCACACGTATGCTGACACCAATAATACAGGAGGACAACCTCATGCTGTAGGAGAAATCTGGGCGACCATGCTTTGGGATCTGCATTGGGCGATGGCTGCAAAATACGGATACAATTATGATATCACTGCAGACGCTAATTCTGGTAGCGCGAA
>Ga0302347_1001227_pt1 | contig 32022 bp, 32 predicted proteins | sample PhyWR1_FD_202178 | JGI IMG/M metagenome (GOLD analysis project Ga0302347, IMG submission 202178) | Leaf surface microbial communities from wheat plants in UC Gill Tract Community Farm, Albany, California, United States - DLSL W.R1 (v2)... | ecosystem: Host-associated > Plants > Phyllosphere >... | reverse complement strand
TAAAAGGCGCGTTCAACCGCCGTTACGTGAGCGTTGTCGCAGCTTAATTGCGAGATCGCTGGAAAAGCCCTGTCTTGCGACGGGGCTTTTTCGTTTGTGGAGTGAGTCTCTTGCAAAGCTGTTTGTGATGGGCAAGAGCAGCGGATTTTGCGGATGTTGCTTGAGGTCGCTGCGCTCATTTTTGCAAGAGTCTTATGTCTTGGTTTCTTAAGCTCGTCCATGCGACGAGAGGCGTTTTGTTATGAAGTTCGTTGATGAAGTTTCCATCCGAGTAAAAGCAGGCGACGGCGTACACCCGGCACTTCGATGCCGAGCGTGGCTCCAACGGCGGCAGCACCGACTGCACCGGTAAGAAGGGTGAAGACCTGGTCCTGCGCGTACCCGTAGGCACCACGATCATCGACTCGGCGACCCAGGAAGTGATCGGCGACCTGACCAAGGCCGGTCAGAAACTGATGGTGGTACAGGGCGGCTGGCACGGTTTGGGTAACACCCGATTCAAATCCAGTACCAACCGTGCGCCGCGCCAGACTACGCCGGGCAAGCCGGGCGAGCAGCGTGACCTCAAGCTGGAAATGAAAGTACTGGCGGACGTGGGCCTGCTGGGTCTGCCGAACGCCGGCAAGAGTACCTTTATCCGCTCGGTATCGGCCGCCAAGCCGAAAGTCGCCGACTACCCGTTCACCACCCTGGTACCTAACCTGGGCGTGGTCAGCGTTGACCGCTGGAAAAGCTTCGTGATCGCCGACATTCCCGGCCTGATCGAAGGCGCTTCCGACGGTGCTGGCTTGGGTATTCGCTTCCTCAAGCACTTGTCCCGCACCCGTTTGCTGCTGCACCTCGTCGACATGGCGCCGCTGGATGACACCAGTGCACCAGACGCCGCCGAAGTGATCGTCAGCGAGCTGACCAAGTTCAGCCCCTCCCTGGCCGAGCGTGATCGTTGGCTGGTGCTGAACAAGTGCGACCAGATCCTCGAAGAAGAACACGAGGAACGCGTCAAGGAAATCGTCGATCGCCTGGAATGGACCGGTCCGGTCTATGTGATCTCGGCCATCGCCAAAGAAGGCACCGAGCGCCTGACCCGCGACATCATGCGCTACCTGGAAGACCGCGCCGACCGCCTGGCGGCCGATCCAGTGTTCAAGGCCGAACTGGCCGAACTCGACCAGCGTATCGAAGACGAAGCGCGCGCCCAACTGCAGGCCCTGGATGACCAGCGTGCCCTGCGCCGTAGCGGCGTGAAGTCGGTCCACGACATCGGCGACGATGATTGGGACGAAGAAGACGTGGATGACGAAGACGGTCCGGAAATCATTTACGTGCGCGACTGATTCGTTGCAGTAAACTTAAGCGCCGCTCACTTGAGCGGCGTTTTGGTATCTGTAGTCTTTAAAGTAGCCACGAATAACGTTATGGGCCGCGCTGGGTCGCGCAGCCCTCACTCTAAGGTTGAAGATGATGCGGAGCAAAGTGACAGGCGCGCAGCGCTGGGTCGTAAAGATCGGCAGTGCGCTGCTGACGGCGGATGGCAAGGGGCTCGATCGCGCAGCCATGAGCGTCTGGGTCGAGCAGATGGTGGCCTTGCATGAGGCCGGTGTTGAATTGGTACTGGTGTCGTCCGGGGCGGTTGCCGCCGGCATGAGCCGCCTCGGCTGGACCGCGCGACCCAGCGCGATGCACGAGCTGCAGGCGGCGGCCGCCATCGGCCAGATGGGCCTGGTGCAAGCCTGGGAATCCAGCTTTGCCGAGCACGGCCGTCACACCGCGCAGATCCTGCTGACCCACGACGACCTGTCCGACCGCAAACGCTACCTGAACGCCCGCAGCACCTTGCGCGCCCTGGTGGAGCTCAAGGTGATCCCGGTGATCAACGAGAACGATACCGTGGTCACCGACGAAATCCGCTTCGGCGACAACGACACCCTGGCCGCCCTGGTGGCCAACCTGGTGGAAGCCGATCTGCTGGTGATCCTCACCGACCGCGACGGCATGTTCGACGCCGACCCGCGCAACAACCCCGATGCCCAGCTTATTTACGAAGCGCGCGCCGATGACCCGGCGCTCGATGCCGTGGCCGGCAGTGTCGGCGGTGCTTTGGGCCGTGGCGGCATGCAGACCAAGCTGCGCGCTGCGCGCCTGGCGGCGCGTTCCGGCGCGCACACCATTATCGTCGGCGGGCGCTTGGAGCGCGTGCTGGACCGTCTCAAGGCCGGCGAGCGCATTGGCACGCTGCTGTCGCCGGAACGCGGCATGTTGGCGGCACGCAAGCAGTGGCTGGCCGGGCATTTGCAAACCCGTGGCACCCTGGTGCTGGACGACGGCGCTGTGGCGGCGTTGTCCCAAGGCAACAAAAGCTTGTTGCCGGTTGGCGTCAAGCAAGTGCAGGGCAGCTTCCGCCGTGGCGAGATGGTGGTCTGCGTGGCGCCGGACGGTCGTGAGATCGCCCGCGGCCTGGCCAACTACAGCGCTCTGGAAGCGCAAAAAATCATCGGGCAGCCCTCCGACGCGATTGTCGGTCTATTGGGTTACATGGCGGAGCCGGAACTGGTGCACCGCGATAACCTGATCCTGGTTTAACCAAAGGAATACACGATGCGCGTAATGAAAGGATTGCTCGGCCTGCTGTTGGCCATGCCGCTGCTGGCGTCTGCCGAGGAAGTTGGCCAGGTGTCGACGGTGTTCAAGTTCGTCGGCCCCAATGACCGAATCGTGGTCGAAGCGTTCGATGACCCCAAGGTCGACGGCGTGACCTGCTACCTCTCGCGCGCCAAGACTGGCGGCGTGAAAGGCGGCCTTGGTCTGGCCGAAGACCGCGCCGAAGCCTCGATCGCCTGCCGTCAGGTCGGGCCGATCCGCTTCAAGGGCGAACTCAAGGATGGCGATGAAGTGTTCAAGGAGCGCACCTCGCTGGTGTTCAAGACCATGCAGGTGGTGCGTTTCCTCGACAAGAAGCGCAATACCCTGGTGTACCTGGTCTACAGCGACCGCCTGATCGAGGGCAGCCCGCAGAATGCCGTCACGGCGATTCCGATTTTGCCGTGGCCGACCGCTCAGTAACCCGCAGGCGGGTTTTGTAATCGCCGTCTATGATTGCAGGCTTGCGGTCTGTACTCTCGAACAGCCGCAATGCATAGAACATGGGATATCTGGAGTTCGTCATGAGTGCTTTCCACGACCTGAAACTCAAAGCTTTAGACGGACAGGAGCTGCCGCTGGCGCCTTTCAAGGGGCAAGTTGTGCTGGTGGTCAACGTTGCGTCCAAGTGCGGTTTGACCCCGCAATATGCGGCGTTGGAAAACCTCTACCAACAGTACAAAGGCCGCGGATTTACCGTGCTGGGCCTGCCGTGCAACCAGTTTGCCGGCCAGGAACCCGGCAGCGAGGAAGAAATCCGCGCGTTCTGCAGCCTGAACTACGGCGTGACCTTCCCCCTGGGTAGCAAACTCGACGTGAATGGCCCTGAGCGTCACCAGTTGTACCGCCTGCTGGCGGGCGAGGGTGCTGAGTTTCCTGGGGATATCACCTGGAACTTCGAAAAATTCCTGCTGGGTAAAGATGGCCGCGTGCTTGCGCGCTTCTCGCCGCGCACGGCGCCCGATGATCCGACGGTCATTCAGGCCATCGAAAAAGCCTTGTCCTGATCCCCCTCACCTGTGGGCGCAAGCATGTTCGCGCCTGCAGGTGTTCGGCGTTTCTAAGCCTTAATCACTCAGATCAATAGTGCTACTCCACACACGGTGCTGGCCATATTATCCGCATCATAAATCCAGCCCTTCGTGGAGTGCTCCCATGCCTGCCCAAGCCTTGTTCAAACCGTTCCAGCTCGGTGCGCTGCACTTGCCGACCCGTGTGGTCATGGCGCCGATGACCCGCTCGTTCTCGCCCGGCGGCGTGCCCAATGCCAAGGTTGTCGAGTATTACCGCCGCCGTGCCGCCGCAGGCGTGGGTCTGATCATTACCGAAGGCACCGTGGTGGGTCATAAAGCCTCCAACGGCTACCCGAACGTCCCGCATTTCTATGGCGAAGCTGCTCTGGCCGGTTGGAAGAAAGTGGTGGACGCCGTGCACGCCGAGGGTGGCAAGATTGTCCCGCAGTTGTGGCATGTAGGCAGCGTACGCCGCATAGGCACCGAGCCAGACGCTAGCGTACCGGCCTACGGCCCGATGGAAAAACTCAAGGATGGCAACGTGGTCGTCCACGGCATGACCGCCCAGGACATCCAGGACGTCATCGCCGCCTTCGCCCAAGCGGCCAAAGACGCGCAACGTATCGGCATGGACGGCGTGGAAATCCACGGCGCCCACGGCTATCTGGTAGACCAGTTCTTCTGGGAAGGCAGCAACCAGCGCACCGACGAGTACGGCGGCAGCCTGGCCAACCGCTCGCGGTTCGCCATCGAGCTGATCCAAGCGACCCGCGCCGCTGTGGGCCCGGACTTTCCGATCATCTTCCGTTTCTCCCAGTGGAAACAACAGGACTACACCGCACGCCTGGTACAAACCCCCGAAGCGCTGGGTGAGTTCCTAAAGCCGTTGTCTGACGCGGGTGTGGATATTTTCCACTGCTCCACGCGGCGTTTTTGGGAGCCGGAGTTCGAAGGTTCCGACCTTAATCTGGCCGGCTGGACTCGCCAGCTCACCGGTAAACCCACCATCACCGTCGGCAGCGTCGGCTTGGATGGCGAGTTCCTGCAATTCATGGTCAACACCGACAAGGTCGCCCAACCGGCCAGCCTGGAAAAACTGCTGGAGCGTCTGAACAACGATGAGTTCGACTTGGTTGCCGTAGGTCGTGCGCTGCTGGTGGACCCGGATTGGGCCGTCAAGGTGCGCGAAGGCCGCGAAGCCGACATCCTTCCGTTCAGTCGTGAGGCGTTGACGACCCTGGTGTAAGCGGCGACAGGGCGGGTGCCAGGTGCCCGCCCTCGCAGACACCGCGCAATTGGCGCTCGAACTGCTCAATGATCGCCGGCCAGCCTTGGCGGCTCGCATGCTGGCGTGCATTCAAGCGTGCCCTGCGCAAACTTTCGCGTTCTTCGAGTAGCCAGTTGGCCGCATCGCAAAACGCGTCCTCATCTCCAGGCATCGCCAGCACACCGTTATAGCCATGGCGGATGTGCTGGGTCGCGGCCGCCTGATCGTACGCCACCACGCCCAACCCTGAGGCCATGGCTTCCAACACAACATTGCCGAAGGTTTCTGTGAGGCTCGGAAACAGGAACAGGTCCCCCGAGGCATAGTGCCTGGCCAGGGTCTCGCCGCGCTGGGTGCCGCAGAAGATTGCGTCCGGAAGGTCGCGCTCCAGTTGAGGCCGCTGAGGGCCGTCGCCGACGATGATTAATTTCAGTCGGCGCTGTGGATAAGTGGTCTGCAAGGACTCGAAGCAACGTTTGAGCAACCCGAGGTTTTTTTCCTGGGCCAGTCGCCCGACATGCAGCACCGCCACATCCTCGTTGCCCAACCCCCAACTGTCGCGCAGTGCATTGTCGCGTTTGGCCGGGTGGAAGAGTTGGCTGTCGACTCCGCGCGACAGCATGCCCAGGCGCTCGAAATGTCGGCGTTCCAGTTCCAGGCGTTGGCTGGCGCTGGGCACCAGCGTCAAGCTGGAACGGTTATGGAACCAGCGCAGATAGTGGGTGACCATCCGGCTTAACAGGCTCAGACCATATTGGTTCGAGTACTGCTGGAAATTGGTGTGGAAACCACTGACCACGCTGATCCCCAAACGCCGCGCCGCGCGCAACGCCGACAACCCCAAGGGGCCTTCGGTGGCGATGTACAGCACATCCGGGCGCTGACGTGTCCAGCGTCGTAGTAACTTGTGCATCGACGATTGGCCCCATTGCAGCCCCGGATAACCTGGCAGCGGCCAGCCACGACACAGTAGCAGTTGGGCGTCGCTCGGGCGGCTCTGGTCAACGCTCTGGCGTGGGCGCACCAGTTCGACTTGATGGCCACGGGCGCGCAAACCATCGCACAAGCGGCCGAGGGTATTGGCCACCCCGTTGATCTCTGGCGGGAAGGTTTCGGTAATCAGGGTGATGTGAAGCGAAGCTGTCGTCATGACCCACAGTCTCACTGTGGGCCATGTCGTCAATGTGTCATCGGGATGATGGATTTATGACGGGTGTCGCTTTGTGTTGCTGCGCCATGGCCTCGGCCCCTTGTTCACGCACCCAGAACAGCGTTGCGCCGGCCACCGCCGCCGGCATCATCAACAGGTTGACCACCGGCACCAATAGCACCAGATAGACGACGCCGCCGAAGCTCATGCTCTGCCAGCGTTTCTGGCGCAGCCAGGCGAGCATTTCGTTCCAGCCCAGTTTGTGGTTGTCCGCCGGGTAGTCGATGTACTGGATCGCCATCATCCATACGCCGAACAGCAGCCACAGCGGTGCAGCGACCAGGTTGACCACCGGAATGAACGACAGGATAAACAGGCCGATGGCCCGTGGCAGGAAGTAACCCAGCTTGCGCATTTCCCGGGCCAGGGTGCGGGGAACCATGGCGATCAGTTCGCCCCAACTGAAGGGCGGGAAGTCATCGGTGCCCCGCACCACCACTTCGACCTTCTCCGCCAGGAAGCCATTGAACGGCGCCGCGATGATGTTGGCGAGCATAGTGAAGGTGAAAAACACCATCAGCACCACCAGCACCACAAACAGTGGCCACAGCAGATAATTGAGAAAACTCAGCCAACTGGGCAGGGTCGGCATCAAGTGGTCGACCCACAGGCTGAACTGATGGCCGGCAAAATAGATCAGGCCGACGAACAAGATCAGGTTGATCGCCAGCGGCAGCAGCACAAACAAACGCAGGCCGGGGCTCAACACCAGTTTGAGGCCCTCGCGCAGGTATTGCGGGCCGGAAAGTACAGGGGCGGGCATGACGAACTCCGAGCAGAATGACGAACGCGCCGACCTTACCGGCTTTGTCTTCAGGGCGAAAGCGTGGTCAGCGCGACGACATCAAAGGTAACAAACGCGTCGATCAAGGGCGTCGACTGCATAGAGACCGCCTATGAGCTGGATTGTTAATCCGTATTTCCTTAATCTTGCCCCCCTCTATACGCTGCACCCATTATTTTTCAGGATCTGCGAGTTCAAGCCTTCCCCAAGTGCTTCGCAGTCCTTTTTTTATTCCAGCCGTCTTGTGGTTCGGGCGGTCGATAGGAGCGAGTCATGTCTGATACCCGTCATTCGCGAGTGATTATTCTCGGTTCCGGCCCTGCCGGTTACAGCGCTGCCGTCTATGCGGCCCGCGCCAACCTCAAGCCGCTGCTGATCACCGGCATGCAGGCGGGCGGTCAGCTGACCACCACCACCGAAGTCGACAACTGGCCGGGCGACGTCCACGGCCTGACCGGCCCGGCGCTGATGGAGCGTATGAAAGAACACGCCGAGCGCTTTGAGACCGAAATTGTTTTCGACCACATCAACCAGGTCGATTTCTCGAAGAAGCCTTACAGCCTGACCGGCGACAGCGGCGTGTACACCTGTGATGCCCTGATCATCGCCACCGGTGCCAGCGCCCGTTACCTGGGCCTGCCGTCGGAAGAAGCGTTTATGGGCAAGGGCGTGTCCGCCTGCGCCACCTGCGACGGTTTCTTCTACCGTAACAAGCCGGTCGCCGTGGTTGGTGGCGGCAACACTGCCGTGGAAGAGGCGCTGTACCTGGCCAACATCGCCAGCACCGTGACCCTGATCCACCGTCGTGAGACCTTCCGTGCCGAAAAGATCCTGATCGACAAGCTGCACGCCCGCGTCGCCGAAGGCAAAATCATCCTCAAGCTCAACGCCACCCTGGACGAAGTCCTGGGCGACAATATGGGTGTGACCGGTGCTCGCCTGAAAAACAACGACGGCAGCTTCGACGAGCTGAAAGTCGACGGTGTGTTCATCGCCATCGGCCACACCCCGAACACTTCGCTGTTCGAAGGCGTATTGGAAGCCAAGGACGGTTACCTGGTGGTACAGGGCGGCCGTGAAGGCAACGCCACCGCCACCAACATCGAAGGTATCTTCGCCGCCGGTGACGTGGCTGACCATGTATACCGTCAGGCCATCACCTCGGCCGGCGCCGGTTGCATGGCGGCCCTGGATGCCGAGCGTTACCTCGACGGTTTGAAGGACGCTGCGTTCTAAAGTGCCCATATAAAAAAACCGGCTGCGAGGCCGGTTTTTTTTTGGACACCGCTATCGGGGGCAAGCCCCCTCCCACACTAAATCTGCGTCTGCCTTCAGCTTGGCGCATTGTGGAGGCATGGACCCGATCAGATTTGTGGGAGGGGGCTTGCCCCCGATGCAGATGTACCCGCTGCAGAATAGTTGGCTGACCTGACCCTATCTGGGCAAGTCTATTACCTGCATCTGACTCAGGACTTGCGCGTCAGGGGCGGTGCCGCAAATTTCACCCCGGCCAACCCATGGGCCATCAACGCGCGAATATTGCCATGGTCACTGCCCTCCGGCGTGGCCACCACCGCACGGTAGTGCTCCCCAAACGCCAGTAGCGCTTCCTGATCGCTCAAGCCTTCCAGCAGGGCCAATCCCAGGGTCTTGCACGAACCTTCGTTCTGCAAAGCGGCGTTTTCCACGTTGCCATTGGTGAACGCTTGGGGCTGGTAATCGTAACCGGCCGCGACAAACGCCAGGGTATCGGCAAAAACGTGCTCGCCACTGTCAAGGCTGGCGCGCAGAGTGTTCAGATCAGTCATGGGGTTTTCCTTGGGCGAACGCGGCCTGTTGCTCGGCGCTGGCTTCTTTCTGGTATTGGGCTTTCCACTCGGCGTACGGCATGCCGTACACCACTTCACGGGCGTCATCGAGGCTCAGCTCGATCTGGCGCTCATCGGCCTCGGCCTTGTACCACTTGGACAGGCAATTGCGGCAAAAGCCGGCGAGGTTCATCAGGTCGATATTCTGCACGTCCTTGCGGCTGTCCAGATGCGCTACCAGTCGGCGGAAGGCAGCGGCTTCGAGTTCGAGGCGTTGTTGATCGTTCATAGTAGGGCTCTTCGAGGCAGCTTCAAGCGGGTGAGCTTCAAGCTGCAAGTTGGAATGGGGTTGGCCATTAGCTTGCAGCTTGTAGCTAGCGGCTTGCAGCTAACGTTATCGACACCGACTCGGCAAACCGCAGCGCGTGGGGCTTGTCCACTTCGACTTCGGCATACAGCACCGATGCGTTGCTCATCACCAGGTCCAACAGTTCCTGAGTCAGGCGCTCCAGCAGGGCAAAGCGGTTGCCCTCCACATGGGCAATGATGGCCTTGGTGATGGTGCGGTAGTTCAGCGCGTGGTCGATGTCGTTGTCGCGCACGGCTTCCTGGGCGGCATACAGGATGGTCAGGTTGATCAGCACGTCCTGCTTATTGAGGATTTCGTCCTCATTGATGCCGATATAGGTACGCAGGCACAGGTCCTTGACCCGGATGCGCGCCATGCCTGGTTGAAGTTGTGGCATTGCTACTTGCTCCGTCCAATCAGTTGCAGGAACTCCATGCGCGTGGTGTTCGACTCGCGAAACGCGCCGAGCATCACCGAGGTGTTCATGGTTGAATTCTGTTTCTCCACGCCGCGCATCATCATGCACATGTGCTGGGCCTCGATCACCACGGCCACGCCAGCGGCCTGGGTGACCTCCTGGATCGCATCGGCGATTTGCCGCGTGAGGTTTTCCTGGATCTGCAGGCGTCGGGCGAACATGTCGACGATGCGCGCCAGCTTCGACAGGCCCAGCACGCGGCCGGTCGGGATATACGCCACATGGGCTTTGCCGATAAAGGGCAGCAGGTGGTGCTCGCACAGCGAATACAGCTCGATGTCCTTGAGGATCACCATCTCGTCATTGTCGGAGGCGAACAGCGCGCCATTAACGATCTCTTCCAGCTTCTGCTCGTAGCCATGACACAGGTATTGCATGGCTTTGGCGGCGCGCTTGGGGGTATCGAGCAAGCCTTCGCGTTCCGGGTCTTCGCCCAGGCCCATGAGGATCTCGCGGTAATGGTGGGGCAGGGAAAAGGTCATACAACATCCTCAAAACGGCTTACTTAATATGCCGCCCGCCATTGACGGTCAGGGTGGTACCGGTGACATAAGGGTTATCCAACAGGTAACGCACGCTCTGGTAGATCACGTCGGGGCCGGGCTCGATGCCCAGTGCCGATTTGGCCAGGACTTTGGCGCGATAGGCCGCGTCATCACCCTCGTTGAACATCACCATGGCCGGCGCAATGCCGTTGACCTTGATCCGCGGCGCGAACTGCGCGGCGAACGACAGGGTCAGGCTGTCGAGCCCGGCCTTGGTGGCGCAATAGGCGATGTGCTGGCGGCTGCCCTTGCGCACCACGTCATCGCTGATATGCACGATATCGGCGGGTGAAGAGCGTTGCAGCAAAGGTGAACAATGCAGGTTGATCAGGTACGGCGCAAGCATGTGCACATTGAACATGTCGATAAACGCGCGGCTTTCATCACCCGGGGTTTCCGCGATCCAGGCCGAGGCGTTATGAATGATCGCGCGTAGGCTTTGAGTGCGGGTGTGCACTTGCGCGATAAACGCCAGCACCCCGGCCTCGCTGGAGAAGTCAGCGAAGATGCCGATCGCGCCGCGTTCGCGCAAGGCCTGCACGCCGGGGCGTTCGCTGCGGTAACTGAAAATAACCGGTTGACCCTCGTCCAGCAGGCGATGGGCGCAATGCAGGCCGACACGCTGGCCGGCGCCGGTGATCAGGATCGGGGCGTTCGTTGCAGTCATGGGAGGCTCGCGTCGCTGGCAGGCTCGAATCATACCAGCGACACGCCGCCTCTGTATTTACGCCGCCGCTTCGGTGGTCTTGGGCGGTGGCGGGGTGGGGTGCAGCCAGTTCGCCAGCAGGTGGGTCGACAGCGGGATGAACAGGTAAACCATCAGTGGCGTCAGCGCCAGGGTACTGACCAGCACCCGAGGCACCAGCTCCAGCCCGTTGAGCAGCGGCCCCAACACAAAGTTGAACAGCAGCGACACCGGGAAAAAGGCCAGCCAGATCGCCACGGCCTGCTTCCAGCGCGGTGGACGCGCACCCACTGCGCCGAACCAACCGTCGATGCCACGCACACGGTGCTCGGACGGGTCGGCAAACAAGTCGCTGCCCCGGCTCAGCCAGGCACTGCGCGACGCCGAAAACTCCCAGGTGTGCAGGGTCTGTTCATCGGCGAACCGGAAAATGATCTGGAACTCATCGTCGTTGGGCGGTGGCGCGAGTACGCCCGAGCCCAGGTAACCAGGGAAGTCGGTGGCCAATTGCTCGCCTTCGCGCAGCCAGGCCATCAGTTCTTCGTAGCGTCCCTTGGCCACACGGCGGGCGACCATCAGGGTGACGGGAGAGGTAGACATTGTGTATCTCCAAATAGACAGGTGCGCTTGACCGGGTAGGTGGCACACAGACGAGGCTGCGGGGTAATGCAGCGACGTGGAAAAAACAGGCAAGGATTATTCCTGAATTCAGCCAATACACCAGCGACATTGGTCTGAAAAGCACAGGCCTTGAAATAGACAGCTTTAAAGGCGTTAAATGAGGCCCCGCTTACCGTTGGTTCTTTGGTCTTAAATGCCTGTGATCATTGCCCCTGTTGATAGTATTTCGCATTCAGATTCGACGGATTCCCAAGAGCTGTTTCCGATCCGCGAAGTGTCCAGAATGACAGGCATCAACCCCGTCACCCTGCGTGCCTGGGAGCGACGCTACGGTCTGATCCAGCCAATGCGCACCGAAAGTGGGCATCGGTTGTACTCTCGGCACGATATTGAGACGGTCAATCGCATTCTCAGTTGGGTCGAGCGCGGGGTGGCGGTCAGTAAAGTGGGCAAGATTCTTGCCCGCGATGCTCGCCAGGCCGAAGCGGTCCGCGCCGAAGGGGTTGCGCCGCAAGAGAATGAATGGCTGCAGTTACAGGCACGGCTAAGGCAGGCCATCAGTGCCTTCGATGACCGCCAACTGGAGAGCCTGTACGGCCAGGTGCTTGCCACTTATCCGATCAGCGTCGCATTCCAGGACATCCTGATGCCGTTATGGAGTGAGCTGCTGCGCCATCAAGGGCGCTTCGGCCAGGCCAGTGAATGGTTGTTCTTCGACGCCTTCCTGCGCATGCAAGTATCGCAGCGTCTGCAACTGGCAAGCGCCGCAGCACCGCGTCGGGTTTTGCTGGCGGCTCTGCCGGGCGAATGCCGTAAGTTGGAATTGCTGGTGGCGGGCTTGCTGATGGCGCGCGACGGCCTAGCCGTGAGGGTGCTCGGGATGGGCCAGCCTTTCGACGAGTTGACGCTGGTTTGCCAGAAGATCCAGCCCCAGGCGCTGGTGATCTTCTCCAATCATGCCCATAACCACGACCTGGCTGCGCGGTTGAACCGCCTGGCGCAAACCCTGGATTGCCCGCTATTTATCGCCGGGGATGCTTCGGACCTGGCCGAAAACGACCTGGCGGGTTCTTCCATCGGCTGCTTGGGCAATGACGGGCCGGTGATGCAGCGCCGTTTGCAGCAGTTTCTCAGCGGCAGCCTCGATACCTGATTTCAGGCATGCACGTGCGGGTGCGCCAGGCGGTGCTGGTGCAGGATGAAGTGGCGCAGGCGCTCGGTTTCGTCCACGTTGCTCTGGCTTATGCGATAGGCGAACAGGCCCCGTGCGGTTTCACGTTGCAGCGTGCCGCGCAGGGCGATGCGCTCGTAGCCGGAAGGGCTGAACCACAACGCAAAGGTTTTCGGCGGCTTGAAGCGCCCGCGGATTTCCACCAGCACGCCTTTGAATGACACCTCATGCACCCACAGGGCGCCAGGGATGCCCCGGATATTCTCCAGTGCCACCGGCGTTTCCAGCGCCAGCCGCCACGGGCGAATCATGGGCCCGTCTTCGAAAATACTCGGCACGCCTAGCCGCAGATGCACCGCGTTGAACTCGTCCTCTACCAGATGCAAAGGGAAGGTCAGTTGCTGGTTGTCGAACTGCGCCTGGATGGTCACATGGTCATGAGCCGCGAGGCGGGTGAGTAAATCGCGAATCTGCGCGCCGCCGTTGACGGTCAGGCTCGACGAAGAATCCCGCAGGTTGAGTTGCGGGTTGTGCTGCATGTTCTGAATGAAGTCCAGTTCATCCTGGGTCAGAAGTGCGTTGCGTGGCATCGCCGTTGCTCGGTAGGAGGTGCTAAAGCGCCATTATCCCCTTTAGTGATTCTGTTTTCTAAATTTTGTTTGTTCCGCTGGTCGCGCGAAGGGCGGCCAGCTCGGCCTTGACCTGGGCCAGTTCGGCTTCCAACTGGGCCACGCGCTGTTGGGCCTTGACCTGCTGGGTGACGTCCTTCTGCACACCGACAAAATACGTCTGCTTGTCGGCCTGGTTATAAACCGTCGACAGCGACAGCTCATTCCAGAAATGACTGCCGTCCTTGCGGTAATTACGCAGGATTTCTCGGCAGGCGCCGCAGCTCTCCAGCGTGTCGCGAATGGCCATCAGCGCGGGTTGGTCGCGATCGCCCGATTGCAGGAAGCGGCAGTCCTGATAGAGGATTTCATCCAAGGTGTAACCGGTCAGCCGTTCGAATGCCGGGTTGACGTAAATCAGCGGTTTGTCTTTGCCTTCGCGTTCCGCGACGACGATACCGTCGTTCGACGCATTGATGACCAGTTGCATCAGCTTGGCATTAATCATTGAGCGGTCCATGGCATGTCGGTGGAATGTGCAGTTTATGGCAAGTGCTGAATCTTGCACGGGGCGCCGCGAAATTTTTGCGCCAGCTGTTAATATCCCAGGCTTTCGCTCAACTACAGGATCAGATTGATGAAAGTCGCCATCCTTTCCGGCTCGGTGTACGGCACCGCAGAAGAAGTGGCCCGCCACGCTGTCGGCATCCTCAAAGCCGCAGGCTTCGAGGCCTGGCACGATCCTCGCGCCACCCTGGCGGACGTGCAGGCGTATGCCCCCCAGGCGCTCGTGGCCGTGACGTCCACCACCGGCATGGGTGAATTGCCCGACAACCTCCAGCCTCTGTACTCGACACTTCGCGATCAACTACCTGCCGCTTTGCGCGGTTTGCCTGGCGCGGTAATCGCCCTGGGCGACGCCAGCTACGGCGATACCTTCTGCGCCGGTGGCGAGCAGATGCGCGAGCTATTCGGCGAGCTGGGCGTGCGCGAAGTGCTGCCGATGCTGCGCCTGGATGCCAGCGAAAGCGTGACCCCGGAAACCGACGCCGAACCGTGGCTGGGCGAGTTGATCACGGCACTGCGCGGTTGAGTGGGTACTCACGCAACAGCGCCAGCCAGGCTTGGGCGGCTTTCGACAGATAAGCGCCTTCGCGCCAGATAAAAGCAATGTCCCAGCGCAGATAATCCGGCGCTTGCAGGGGCACGCGCACCACCCCTGGACGCACCAGCCCACGGGCGACCACGCTGGGCAGCAGCACCACGCCTTGGCCGGCCGCGACCAGGGCCGCAAGGAAATCCGCCTGACCGCTGCGCCCGGCTTCCTTGGGGGTAAATCCCAGGCTTTGGCAGGCTTGCAGCAGCCGATCATTCAACACGAAGCTGCGCTGGTACATCAGGAACGGTGTGTCGGCCAGCGCCTCCAGGCGTACCTGTGGTTGTTGCGCCAAGGGGTGATCCACGGGCAGCAACGCGTCCAGCGGTTCATCGCAGAACGCCTGCCAGGCGAACGCCGGGTCGCTGGGCATCAGGCTGCCGCCCACTTCCAATTCGCCGTTGAGAATCGCCTGTTCGATGCTACGCGTGCCGCCTTCCAGCAATTGGATGGTCACGTTGGGGTAGCGTCGGCGGTATTCGGCAAATAGCTCGGCGAACAAGGTATCGCCGCCTAGCTGCGGCAGGCCCAGGCGTAACTCGCCACGGGTGAGCTGTTGCATGTCGTCCAATTCGCTCTGCAGTTCGCTTTGCAAGCGCAGCATGGCTTCGGCGCGTTGCAACACGACGCGGCCGGCGGCGGTCAGGCGAATGTGCGAACCGGTGCGCTCCAGCAGCGGCGTGCCGAGGCTGTATTCCAATTGTGCGACCTGCTTACTGACCGCCGATTGGCTGATGTGCAGGGTTTTACCGGCCTGGGTAAACCCACCGCGATGAACCACTTCGACAAAACTGCGCAGCTGTTTGAATTCCATGGGTCCGATTCCAGTCTGGAATGGCTGGCAGTCTAACAATTCGCTTCGGGGATAGGCATGGCCTCTTTAAAATAGAAGCCCTGCGAGGACCCCAACCATGAATCGTCTTACCTTTAAACCCCTTGGCCGCCTGTTGACCGAACTGGTGGTGTTGCTGGCTATCTACCTGCTGGGATGCCAATTAGCCGCCTGGCTGGCCTGGCCGATTCCCGGCGGCGTGGTGGGCCTGGGCTTGTTGCTGGTGGCCTTCGCCAGTGGCTTGGTGCAACCGGCCACGCTGCAATTGGGCGCCGGTGTGTTAATGGCGGAAATGCTGCTGTTCTTTATTCCTGCATTGATGAGCCTGTTGGACTACGGCGGCCTGGTACGCACCGAAGGCTGGCGCATCCTGCTGGTGATCGGTTGCAGCACCTTGGCGGTGATGCTGGTCACGGCGTTTACCGTGGAGCTGGTGTGCCGCTGGAGGTTGCGCCATGAAGTTTGAACTGATGCCGTTGTTCTGGCTTGCGCTGACCCTCGGCGCCTATGTCTTCAGTCGTTGGTTGTATCGACGCACCGGGCGTTATCTGTTGTCGCCGTTGGTCCTGGTGCCGGTGTTGCTGCTTGCGGTGGCGGTGCCGATGCATACCGCCTATGCCGAATACGCCACCGACACCCACTGGTTGATTGGGGTGCTAGGCCCGGTCACCGTGGCGTTCGCGGTGCCTATCTGGCAGCAGCGCCGTTTGTTGGCGCGCCACTGGTCGGCGTTGTTGCTGGGGATGGTGGCGGGCAGCGCAGCCTCCATCGCCACCTCGTTTGGCCTGGCCAAAGCGCTGGCGTTGGACAGCTCGGTGGCGTTGTCGCTGGTGCCGCGCTCGATCACTACGCCGTTCGCCATGCCGGTGTCATCCGACCTGGGCGGGGTGCCGGAACTCACGGCTGTATTCGTGATGTTCACCGGGGTGATCGGCGCCATGCTCGGCGGCGTGTTGCTCAAATGGCTGCCGTTGCGCACGCCGTTGGCGCGTGGCGCGCTGTTCGGGGTAGGCGCCCATGGTGCGGGTGTGAGTCGCGCCCATGAGGTGGGTGGCGAAGAAGGCTCGGTGGCCGGCCTGGTGATGGTGCTGACCGGCCTGCTTAACCTGTTCGCCGCGCCTTTACTGGCGGCGCTTCTCTGACGGTGCTTGGACGAATTTCAACTATTCTCAAAGCTGACTCGCACAGTCATCAAGCTGGCTGCCAAGGCGACTCCGCCAGCCAAGCCGCCTGACTAGACTGGCCCATCCCTTTAAAAAAACAATAAGAACGTGCGCCAAGGAGGTCATCACCGTGAGCCTAGCCCCGGTTGTATCGCCACAGAATGTCCAGGCCCAGGTCAGCGCTGCCGAGTGGCAAATGCGTGTCGACCTTGCCGCGTGCTATCGCCTGGTAGCGATGCATGGTTGGGACGATCTGATCTTCACCCATATATCGGCCAAAGTGCCGGGCACCGACGATTTCCTGATCAACCCCTACGGCCTAATGTTCCACGAGATTACCGCGTCGAGCCTGGTCAAGGTCGACCAGGCCGGCAACAAGCGCATGGACAGCCCCTATGACATCAACCCGGCCGGCTACACCATCCACAGCGCCATCCATGAAGTGCGCCACGATGTGACCTGCGTGCTGCACACCCACACCGCCGCCGGTGTCGCCGTGGCTGCGCAGAAACAGGGCGTATTGCCCATCAGTCAGCAATCGATCTTCGTGCTCTCCAGCCTGGCCTATCACGCTTACGAAGGGGTGGCGCTGAACCACGAGGAAAAGGCCCGCCTGCAAGCAGATCTGGGCGACAGTCAATTTCTGATGTTGCACAACCATGGCCTGCTGACCTGCGGCGCCAGCATCGCCGACACATTCCTGATGATGTTTATCTTCCAGCGCGCCTGCGAAATCCAAGTCCTGGCGCAAACCGGCGGTGCCGAGCTGATTGGCATCGAGCCGCAGATTCTCGCGGGAGCGAAGGCCATGAGCGCGGCCGTCACCAAGAGCGCTCAAGGCATGGGCGGCGCGCTGGCCTGGCCGGCGTTGCTGCGTAAGCTGGACCATCAAAACCCTGGGTATAAAACCTGATGCCAATCGCCGAAATCCCGCTTCGAGCCTGGCGCAAGCGTGGCCAGGATTTCGACTTTCATGGCCGTACCATCCGCTACTGGGTAGCGGGGCAGGGCGAGCCGCTGTTGCTGATCCACGGTTTTCCCACGGCCAGTTGGGACTGGCATTACCTGTGGCAAGCCCTGGCCCAGCGCTACCTAGTGATCGCCTGCGACATGCTCGGTTTCGGCGATTCGGACAAGCCTCTGGACCATGGCTACTGCCTGTTGGAACAGGCGGATTTGCAACAGGCCCTGCTCGACCACCTGGGTGTGGATCAACCGGTGCATGTGTTGGCCCACGACTATGGCGACAGCGTCGCCCAGGAATTGTTGGCGCGGCACTATGAAGGCCGCTTCCGGATGGCCAGTGGGGTGTTTCTCAACGGTGGGCTGTTTCCGGAAACCCATCGCCCGGCGCTGGTGCAGAAACTCTTGCTCAGCCCATTGGGTTGGATGATCGGGCGGGCCTTCGGGCGCAATGCCCTGTCGAAAAGCTTCAGCCAGATTTTCGGCCCCTCCACCCGCCCCAGCGAAAGTGCCCTGGATGATTACTGGAGCCTGATCAGTTGCAACGATGGCCCGCGCATCCTGCACAAATTGATCGCTTACATCCCCCAACGTCGGCGCCTGCGCGAGCGTTGGGTGCAGGCCATGCAAAAGGGGGGCGTGCCGTTGCGGGTGATCGACGGCGAGATCGATCCGATTTCCGGTGCCCACATGGTGGAGCGTTACCAGCAGTTGATACCGAATGCCGATACGGTACTGCTGGCCAATATCGGCCATTACCCACAGGTCGAGGCGCCGGTGCAGGTGCTCAAGCACTACCTGGCATTTCGTGACCGGATCGGGCGGCCCGCGTCGCAGGTGGCCTATTCCTGAGGCGCGCAATTATCCCTCAGCCTTATCGCGCACCATTCAGCCGCGACCGTATTTATTGTGACCAAAGGCCCTGTGCCTGACACTCCAGCCATTCCCATTGTCGCCATTGGAGTTCGGTATGAGTGAGTCAGTGCAGTTTCAGGATAAGGTCGTGATCGTCACCGGTGCCGGCGGCGGCTTGGGCCGGGCCCATGCGCTGTTGTTCGCCCGGCATGGCGCCAAGGTGCTGGTCAACGATCTCGGCGGTTCGACCCAGGGCGAGGGCGCCAGTGCGTCGGCGGCTGACCGTGTAGTGGCGGAGATTCGTGCGGCGGGCGGTATCGCCGAGGCCAACCATGACTCTGTCACCGACGGTGACAAGATCGTGCAGAACGCTCTCGATGCGTTTGGCCGTATCGACGTGGTGGTCAACAACGCCGGCATTCTGCGGGACAAGACCTTTCATAAAATGGACGACAGCGACTGGGACCTGGTTTACCGGGTGCATGTCGAAGGCGCCTACAAAGTCACCCGCGCCGCCTGGCCCCATCTGCGCGAGCAAGGTTATGGCCGGGTGATCTTCACCGCGTCCACCTCGGGCATCTACGGCAACTTCGGCCAGTCCAACTACGGCATGGCCAAGCTCGGCCTGTACGGCCTGACCCGCACCCTGGCGCTGGAAGGCCGCAAGAACAACATCCTGGTCAATGCCATAGCCCCGACCGGCGCCACGCGCATGACTGAAGGCTTGATTCCGCCGCAGGTGTTCGAACGCCTCAAGCCGGAGCTGGTCAGCCCGCTGGTGGTGTACTTGGGCAGTGAGGCCTGCCAGGAAACCTCGGGGCTGTTCGAAGTGGGCGGTGGCTGGATCGGCAAGACCCGCTGGGAGCGCAGCCTGGGCGTGGGCTTCGACCCCGAAGCCGGGTTCTCCCCGGACGATGTGGCCGCCCATTGGGCGCAGATCTGCGACTTCGAAGGCGCCGCGCACCCCAAGGACAATATCGAAGCGTTGAAGGAGATGATGGCCAACTTGCAAAAATACAGCCTGTGATCATTGCCTGAACATGCTTGAATCCCACGGGGCGCTGATGGCGCCCCGTTTTGTTTCGCGCATAAAAAAGGCCGCTGCACAGGCAGCGGCCGAAGTAAGACGTTTGATCAAGGAGCAATAAATCAACGTCAGTGAACACCGGTAACAGATTGAAAGAAGGCATCAATCTATTGAACTTCAGCTTGTCTTCCAAACCTGGAAGCGGGCGGTTTGCCCTGAAAGCCCGGTCAGAATAGCGGTTTGTAACAAGATGAGTAATAGCGGTTCAGGACAAGGACTGTTACGTATCCGGCAACAGTCCTAAGTTCGCCATCCATGTTCCTGATAGTGCCCCATCCACCCGGCGCATACCCGCGCCCGCACCCAGCCAGAGCGGCCTGTAATCCTTTCGAGCGACAACACGAATCCCTCCTTGGTGCGCTTATCGCTCCTGATGCGCGGCAGTAGGGTGGGGCCTTCTGTCACTCACCGGGGAAGACGCATGACAAAAACAACAATGCGCGCCATCTTCACGCCACAGGCGCTGGCCGCTGCGGTTGCGTTGGGTTGCTGCGCTCAGGCGCAGGCTGTTTCGTTCAACATTGGCGAGATCGAAGGGCAATTCGATTCGTCGCTGTCGGTCGGTTCGAGTTGGGGCATGCGCGATGCCGACAAGAAGCTCGTGGGCACCGTCAACGGCGGCACGGGCCAGGCTTCCACGGGGGATGACGGACGCCTCAACTTCAAGAAGGGCGAGACCTTCTCCAAAATCTTTAAAGGCTTGCACGATCTGGAGCTGAAGTACGGCGATACCGGCGTATTCGTGCGCGGCAAATACTGGTACGACTTCGAACTCAAGGATGAAGACCGCGAGTTCAAGCCCATCAGCGACCACAACCGCAAGGAAGGCGCCAAATCCAGCGGCGCAGAGATCCTCGATGCGTTCGTCTACCACAACTATTCCCTGGGCGACCTGCCGGGCACCGTGCGCGCCGGTAAGCAGGTGGTCAGTTGGGGCGAAAGCACCTTCATCGGTAACTCCATCAACAGCATCAACCCGATCGACGTGTCAGCGTTTCGTCGGCCGGGCGCCGAGATCAAGGAAGGCCTGATCCCGGTGAACATGCTGTTTGCGTCCCAGAGCCTGACCAACCAGCTGACCGTGGAAGGTTTCTATCAGCTGGAATGGGACCAGACCGTGTTGGACAACTGCGGCACGTTCTTCGGTGGCGATGTGGCGGCGGACGGTTGCACCAATAACTACACCGTCGGCAACCCGGCCATCCGCCCGTTGCAACCGGTAGCGGCGGCGTTCGGCCAGGGTTTTAGTGTGGCCAATGAAGGGGTGATCGTACGGCGTGCCGGCGACCGCGATGCGCGGGATTCCGGCCAGTTCGGCGCCGCATTGCGCTGGTTGGGCGACGACACCGAGTACGGCCTGTACTTCATGAACTACCACAGCCGTACCCCGACCGTGGGCACCATCACCAACAACACCAGCCTGGCCACCCTCGGCGCCATCGCCGGCGCGGCCAATGGCCTGGCCCCCGGTTCCGGTGCGGGTCTGGTGCAAAGCCTGATGCTCGGGCGTGGCCAGTACTACCTCGATTACCCGGAAGATATCCGACTGTTCGGCGCCAGTTTCTCCACCACGTTGCCCACCGGTACGGCCTGGACCGGGGAGATCAGCTACCGGCCGAATGCGCCGGTGCAACTGAACACCACCGACCTGACCCTGGCCTTGATCAACCCGGTCGCCGGCCAGGCGGCCTCGCCGATTCGCAGCAACTTCGGGGATGACAACACCGGCTACCGCCGCAAGGAAATCACCCAGATCCAGAGCTCCATGACCCAGTTCTTCGACCAGGTGTTGGGCGCTGAGCGTCTGACGGTGGTGGGCGAAGCGGCCGTGGTACATGTGGCGGGCCTGGAAGACAAATCCAAACTGCGTTACGGCCGCGACTCGGTGTATGGCGCTTACGGATTCCAGGGCGACACCGACGGTTTCGTCACCTCGACGTCCTGGGGTTACCGCGCGCGGGCGATCCTGGACTACAACAACGCGATTGCCGGGGTGAACCTCAAACCCAACCTGTCCTGGTCCCATGACGTTGCCGGCTACGGCCCCAACGGCCTGTTCAACAAAGGCGCCAAGGCCATCAGCGTGGGCGTCGATGCTGACTACCGCAGCACCTACACCGCCAGCCTCAGTTACACCGACTTCTTCGGCGGCGATTACAACACCCTGACCGACCGTGACTTCCTCGCCCTCAGCTTCGGCGTGAACTTCTGATTTGGCTTAAAGAAGGACAAGAACGTATGCGTAAGACAATTGCAGTGTTGGCCCTCAGCTTGTTGGCCGCCAACGTATGGGCCGCGGTTTCCCCGGAAGAAGCCGCCAAGCTTGGCACCACCCTCACTCCGGTGGGCGCGGAGAAGGCCGGTAATGCCGACGGTTCGATCCCGGCCTGGACCGGTGGCATCCCTAAAAACGCCGGCGCGGTGGACAGCAAAGGCTTTCTGGCTGACCCGTTCGCCAATGAAAAACCGCTGTTTGTGATCACCGCCGCTACGGTGGACAAGTACAAGGACAAACTATCCGACGGCCAAGTGGCGATGTTCAAGCGCTACCCCGAGACCTACAAGATCCCGGTCTACCCCAGCCACCGCACGGTGAACCTGCCGCCTGACATCTATGAATCGATCAAGCGCAGCGCGCTGAACGTCAAGGCGATCAACGACGGTAACGGCCTGGAGAACTTCACCGGCAATCGTTACTACGCGTTCCCGATTCCCAAGAATGGCGTGGAAGTGCTGTGGAACCACATCACCCGTTATCACGGCGGCAACCTGCGTCGCATCATCACCCAGGCCACCCCACAGACCAATGGCAGCTACACGCCGATCCGCTTCGAGGAAGAAGTGGCGGTGCCCCAGGCCATCCCGGATATCGACCCGGCCAAGGCGGCCAACGTGTTGAGTTACTTCAAGCAATCGGTGACCGCGCCGGCGCGCCTGGCGGGTAACGTGCTGCTGGTGCACGAAACCCTCGACCAGGTGAAAGAGCCGCGCCTGGCGTGGATCTACAACGCCGGTCAACGCCGCGTGCGGCGGGCGCCGCAAGTGTCCTATGACGGGCCGGGCACCGCGTCCGACGGTCTGCGCACCACCGACAACTTCGACATGTTCTCCGGCGCGCCCGACCGCTATGACTGGAAGCTGGTGGGCAAAAAAGAGATGTACATCCCCTACAACAGCTACAAGCTCGACTCGCCGTCGCTCAAGTACGACGACATCATCAAGGCCGGCCACATCAACCAGGACCTGACCCGCTACGAGCTGCACCGCGTGTGGGAAGTGGTCGGCACGGTCAAGCCGAGCGAGCGCCACATCTATGCCAAGCGTCACATGTACATCGATGAAGACAGCTGGCAAGTCGCGCTGGTGGATCACTATGACGGCCGTGGCCAACTGTGGCGGGTTGCCGAAGGCCATTCGCAGTTCTACTACGACCATCAGGTGCCGGCGTATACCGTCGAGACCCTGTATGACTTGATCGCCGGGCGTTATATCGCGCTGGGGATGAAGAACGAGGAGAAGAGCAGCTTCGTGTTCGGGTTCGCAGCCAAGGCGGCGGACTACACTCCGGCGGCGTTGCGAGCCGAAGGCGTGCGCTGATCCCGAATCAAAGGTGGGAGGAGGCTGGCCCCCTCCCACCTTGGGTTTTATGCATGGCCTTCAATCACCCCGCTGAATACTTCTTCAACAATCGCCCGCCACGGGTCTAGGGTACGCGTCAGGTTGCATAACAATAAAAACGCAGGATGCAGCAATGACCGCCATGACTCGCTGCCTGGACCGTCCTGGATTCATGCCTCGGCTGTCCGCCCATCATCTGCTGCGCCCGCGACTGGCTGAGCCGTTGCTGGCGTCTGCCGCGCGGGTAAAGTTGGTGTGCGCCCCCGGCGGCAGTGGCAAGAGCGCGCTGCTTGCCGAGTGCGCATTGCAGGCGCCCGAAGGCTGTCAGGTGTACTGGCTGCCGCTCAACGGCGTGGCGCTCGACCCCCTCGATCTCTGCCAGCGCTTGGCGCATAACCTGGGGTTGCCCTTTACCGATGAAGCCACGTTGCTACAGGACCTGGGTCGCTGGCAGGCGCCGGCGTGGTTGTTCCTCGATGACTTTTGCCGCTTGCCCGCTCCCGCAACCGATGCCTTGCTCGACCGCCTGTTTACCGCCAGCAGCCCGGCGCTGACCTGGTGGCTAGGCGCGCGGCGGCGGCCGGCGTGCAATTGGCCGCGGCTGCTGCTGGACGACGAACTGCTGGAATGCGGCGCGGAGCTGGCCTTCAGCGCCCCAGAGATCCAGGCGCTGCTCAACCATGCGCCGGGGCAGTCCGTCGAGTGCGTGCTGCAATTCAGCGCCGGCTGGTGCGCCGGTGTGCGCATCGCGTTGCTGGGCGACAGTCATCCCGACAAGACCCTACTTGATTACCTGCAACACGAACTGTTCAGCACGCTGCCCCCTGAGCTGGCCGACGCGTGGCGCGTGCTGGCCCACCTGCCGCGTTTCAACACCGGACTGTGCGAGCACCTGTTCGGCGCGGGCGACGGTGATCAGTACCTGCGTGACCTACAGGCCCTCGGCGCGTTTATCCAAGCGTGGGAAAGCAGCGATTGGTTGCAGGTGTTCCCACCCCTGGCACGCTTGATACGCGACGAGCCCTGGCCGACCAAGCGCTCCTGGCACCGCCGCGCCTGCCAATGGTTCACCGCCGAGCAGGACTGGCAGGCCGCCTTCGAACAGGCGCTGCTGGCCGAAGAATACGAAGTGGCGGTAAGCCTGTTGCAGCATTTCAGTTTCGAAGACCTGTTCCGTCAGCAGAACGCGGTGTTGCTGCTGCGCCTGCACGAGGAGCATGGCGACGAACTGATGCTCGGTTCGGCGCAGTTGGTGGGGCTGGTCACGGCGGCGCTGCTGTTTGCCGGGCGCTTCGAGCAGGCGGCGGTGTGCATCGACCAACTTGCGCGTTTCGCCCCGCAACCGACGGCGGCGCAACAGCGCCACTTGCTGGCGCGCTGGCAGGCACAGTGGGGGTGGTTGCTGCATTTGGACGGCGACGCCGAGGGTTCGCGCGCGCACTTTATCGAGGCCTTGCAAGCCTTGCCCGACAGCGCCTGGACCTCGCGGTTGATGTGCCTGTCGGGGCTCACCCAGCAAGCCTTGCTGCGCGGTGAATTGGATGTGGCACAAACCCTCAATCGCGAAGCGCTGTGCCTGGCGCGCGCCCATGGCTCATTGCTGTTGGAAGCGTTGTTGGAGCTGGATCACGCACAGTTACTGGAACAGCGCGGCGCGCCTCATCGGGCGCAGAGCCTGCTGGAACATATGCAGGCGATGTTGCTCAAGCAGCGGCTCAAGGCCGGACCGTTGCTCGGGCGTATCGCCTTGCGCCGCGGGCACCTGGCGTTGCGCCAGGGGCAGGATGCCTTGGCCGCGGAGTGTTTTGAGAGTGGCTTGCCCCTGTGCCTGCACAGCCAGGACAAACGCGTGCTCTACGGGTTTCTTGGCCTGGCGCTGCTGGCGGCCAACCGAGGCGATTACGCCCAGGCGTTCATTCAACTGCGCGAGGCCGAACGGCTGATGCAGCAACGCCAGGTGCCGGACACCGTGTACCGCGCGGTGTTGCTGCTGGTCAGCGGGCATTTCTGGTTGCAGCAGGGCCGCGCCGAGTTGACCGTGGAAGCGCTGCGCCGCGTGCTGCGCCACTTCCGTGGGCCGCTGGCCAAGCAAGCGCCGCCGGCCACTCTGGAGTTGATCCCGCGCCTCGAATACTTACTGGTGCTGGCCGAGGTAAAACTGGGTTGCGCCGAACAGCCGCTGGCACGCCTGCAAGCGCTGCTGGACGCCACCCACCAGCGCGGCATGCTCTGTCTGGAAACCGAATTGCATCTGGTGCTGGGCGAAGTGGCTTGGCAACTGGGCGACGCCGGCCTGGCGCGTCGTTCATTGCACGCCGGGCTTGAATTGGCAGCGCGCTGTCAGGTGCAGCAAGCGATTCGCGAATTGCGTCTGCGCTCGCCGGGGCTGTTGAGCGAACTGGGGATGGAGCCCCAGGCCTCAAGCCCGGGCACGGTGGAAAACCCACTCAGTCAGCGCGAGTTGGAAGTGCTGCAATTGATTGCCCTGGGCAACTCCAACCTGGAAATCGCCGACCGTTTGTTTATCTCCCTGCACACCGTCAAGACCCATGCACGGCGCATCCACAGCAAGCTCGGCGTGGAGCGGCGTACCCAGGCGGTGGCCAAGGCCAAGACGTTGGGCTTGATGACCTAGGCGCAGAACGCCTGGCGATATTCCCCAGGCGTGGCGCCCATGGCCTGGCGGAAGCGGTGAGTGAAATGGCTGGCGCTGGAGAAGCCGCACATCAGCGCAATCTCGCCAAGGGGCAGGGTGCCGCCCCGCAACAGGCTCTGCGCACGAGCCAGGCGGCGCGCCAGCAGGTATTGATGGGGCGGCAGGCCGAAGCTTTGACGGAACATCCGCGCAAAGTGGTATTCCGACAACGCGCACAACCCGGCCAATTGGCCGAGGCTGAGCGAAGCCTCCAAGTGGTAATCGATGTAGTCCACCAACAACCGACGTTGGTGCGGCGCCAGCCCGCCCTTCAAACGCAGCCCGTCGCGCAGGCCGACCTGGCTGAGCAAAGTGTGGTTGAGCAGTTCGTGGGCCAGGCTGCTGGTCAGCAAACGCTCGGCGGGTTCCTGCCAGTTCAGGGCGATCAACTGGTGAAAGCGTTGAGCTTGCCTGGGGTCTTCCAGAAACGTGCTCTCGTGCAACTGCACAGTGCGTGGTTCGCGGTCGAGCAGGGTCACGCAACCGAGGGCAAATTGTTCCTGGCTGAAGTACACATGGGCCAGGCGGATCTCGCCGTTGATCACCCACCCGGACTGATGCTCTGCGGGCAGGATGCACAGCTTGTCGGGGCCGCCCTTGGTGTCGGGCCGGTCGCGCCGAAACGTACCGGTGCCGCCGCCCACATAGCACGACAGGGTGTGATGCCCCGGCGCTTGGTAGTCCTGGGAGTCATGATGATTGCTCCACAGCGCCGCGGCGAGGCCGTCACCCAGCTCGGCGCAGGCTTCCAGGCGGGCGTGGGGCGAGCGGTTGAGGGCTTGGAAGACTTGCAGGGATTCCAGATCTGACATGGCGTGTACTCTCCGACGCCTTGCATCCTACTCCGCACTGCCGGCGCTGTGCGCTGCGCACCCGACAAAAGCGCAAGAATGTGCAAGAGCCGGGCGCGCCTTGGGGGCGACACTGAGGCTCAATCGATGGAGCCTGTCATGAACCTTTTCCTGTACTTACTCACCGTGCTGATCTGGGGCACCACCTGGATCGCCCTCAAGTGGCAACTGGGCGTGGTAGCGATTCCCGTGTCCATCGTCTATCGCTTCGCCCTGGCGGCGTTGGTGTTGTTTGCGTTGCTGTTGCTCAGCCGCAAATTGCAGGTGATGAACCGGCGCGGGCACCTGATCTGCCTGGCCCAGGGGTTGTGCCTGTTTTGCGTCAACTTCATGTGCTTTCTCACGGCCAGCCAATGGATTCCCAGCGGGTTGGTGGCGGTGGTGTTTTCCACCGCGACGCTGTGGAACGCGTTGAACGCGCGGGTCTTTTTCGGCCAGCGCGTGGCCCGCAACGTGTTGATGGGCGGTGGCCTTGGGTTGGCAGGGTTGGGGTTGTTGTTCTGGCCAGAACTGGTGGGGCATACCGCCAGCCCGCAGACCTTGCTGGGCCTGGGGTTGGCGCTGTTGGGGACGATGTGTTTCTCGGCCGGCAATATGTTGTCGAGCTTGCAGCAGAAGGCCGGGCTCAGGCCACTGACCACCAATGCCTGGGGCATGGCGTATGGCGCGGCCATGCTGGCGACCTGGTGTGTGCTGCGTGGCATTCCGTTCGAGATGGACTGGGGCGCGCGGTATATCGGCGCGTTGTGGTACCTGGTGATTCCGGGGTCGGTGATTGGGTTTACCGCGTATTTGACGCTGGTCGGGCGTATGGGGCCGGAGCGTGCGGCGTATTGCACGGTGTTGTTTCCGGTGGTGGCGTTGAATGTGTCGGCGTTCGCCGAGGGCTATCAGTGGACCGCCCCGGCGCTGGTGGGGTTGGGGCTGGTGATGGCGGGGAATGTGTTGGTATTTCGCAAGCCCAAGATTGTGAGTCCGGTCTTGAAGGCGAGAACAGTCTGAACAGGGGCAAATCACTGATGCCCATCAGTAAAAGACTCAGTGAATGAATTTCTGCCCTGGACGGGACCAAAATGTGGGAGGGGGCTTGCCCCCGATTACAGTGTGACAGTCAGCCCAGCTATCACTGACGTACCGCTATCGGAGGCAAGCCCCCTCCCACTTTTGATAGTCATTGCCTGGGTTGGATCTGACTGGCATCAGGACTTTCCCCCTCTTTTTGACCGAATTCAGCGAGCTATTTTATCCCCAGGCGCTTGGCCAGGCGGGCGAGGTTGGCGCGGTTGAGGCCGAGTTCGCGGGCGGTGCTGGCCCAGTTGTGCTGGTGGCGTTCCAGGCAGGTGTTGATGATTTGGCGTTGGTAATCTTCGGTGGCCTGGCGCAAGTCGCCGGTGATGGGCGTCGATGGTAGCTGGGCTTCGATTAGCGGCGCGCTGACGTCGGGCAGGTCGAGGTCGGCGGCGCTCAGGCTGAGAATCCTCGGACGTTCGCGACAGTTTCCCAGGGCCTTGAGCGCGCTGCGCCCGATCAAATGTTCCAGCTCCCGCACGTTGCCTGGCCAGTTATAGGCCAGCAGGGCTGCCTGGGCATCGCCGGTCAGGCGCAGACTGCCCAGGCCCATGCGTGAACGGTTCTGTTCGAGAAAGAAACCCGCCAGCAGCAGCACATCGCGACCGCGTTCGCGCAGGGCCGGTACTTGCAGCGGGTAAACACTCAGGCGGTGGTAGAAGTCGGCGCGATAGCGGCCATTGCGCACCTCATCGGCCAGGTCGCGGTTGGTGGCGGCGATCAGGCGCACATCCACGTGGTGTTCCTTGTCCGAGCCCAGGCGCTGCAACTGACCGCTTTGCAGCACCCGCAGCAGTTTGGCCTGCACCGTCAGGGACAGCTCGCCCACTTCGTCGAGAAACAAGGTGCCGCCGTTGGCCAGCTCGAACTTGCCCCGACGCTCGTTCAGCGCGCCGGTGAAGGCGCCACGCACATGGCCGAACAGCTCGCTCTCCACCAGGGTTTCCGGCAGGGCCGCGCAGTTGAGGCTGATCAGCGGTTTGTCGGCACGTGCCGAAGCGGCGTGAATCGCCTGGGCCACCAACTCCTTGCCCACCCCGGTTTCCCCGGTGATCAGCACGGTGAGGTCGCTGCCGCCCACCAGTTTGATTTCTTCCACCAGGCGCTTGTGGCTTTTGCTCTGGCCGATCATTTCCTTGTGCTGTTGGCCGCTGGCCTGACGGTAGATTTCCGCGCGCTGGTGTTCGTCTTCGGCGCGCAGAGCCAGGCGTTCGATGCGTTCGGCCACATTGACGGTGGCGGCGGCCAGGCTGGCGAAGGCTTGCAGGGCGTCCAGCTCGACCCGTTCGAAGCGCTCGGTGTCGAGCGCATCGAGGGTCAGCAGGCCCCAGGGCCGGTCGTCGACAAACAACGGGCAGCCCATGCAGTCGTGCACTGGCAGGTGCCCGTGCAGGCCGTCCACCAGGCCGTCATAGGGGTCGGGCAACTCGCTGTCGCTGTCGAAGCGCGTGGGGCCGGGGCTGGCGAGCAACACCGCAAACCGTGGGTGTTCGCTGACCTTGAAGCGTCGGCCCAGGGTATCGGCGCTCAGGCCGTCCACCGCCAGCGGCACCAGCGCTTCACCGTCCAGGCGCAACAGCGCGGCGGCGTCGCAGGGCAGCAGAGTACGCATGGCTTGCAGCAGGCGGCGGTAGCGCTCGCCCTCCGGCAGGTCGCGGGACAGGTCGGCCACGAGAGGCAGGAGGGTGGTGAGCAGTGAGTGCGCAGTCATAATGACTCCTTGTAGTCCTTATGACTCTAGCGTGTAGGAAGTCATACTGACTACATCTATTTCAACTAACTGATAAATAACGAATTTTTAGTTGGCACGAATGCTGAGTACACAAGGGTAATCCTTAAAGAAGCCCTGGAGGCTCTCATGCTTAGTGCCCAAGACCGTGCCATCGTCAAATCCACCGTGCCTCTGCTGGAAAGTGGCGGTGAAGCGCTGATCACCCATTTCTACCGCATGATGCTGTCCGAGTACCCCGAAGTTCGCCCGCTGTTCAACCAGGCCCACCAGGCCAGCGGCGATCAGCCCCGCGCCCTGGCCAATGGGGTGCTGATGTACGCGCGACATATCGACCAGTTGGATCAACTGGGCGATCTGGTGGCCAAGATCATCAATAAACATGTGGCCTTGCAGATCCTGCCGGAGCATTACCCGATTGTGGGCGCCTGCCTGCTGCGGGCGATTTCTGAAGTGCTGGGCAGCGAGATCGCCACGCCGGAGGTGATGAATGCCTGGGGCGCGGCCTACGGGCAATTGGCGGATATCCTGATCGGCGCCGAAGCGGCCATTTACGACGAGAAAGCCCAAGCCCCTGGCGGCTGGCGCGGTGCGCGGTCGTTCACGCTGGTCAAGCGGGGGGAGGAGAGCGCCGAGATCACCTCCTTCTATTTCGCCCCGGTGGATAACGGCCCGATCCTGGCGGCAGCGCCAGGCCAGTACATCGGTATGACGCTGGTGTTGGACGGCGAAGAGGTGCGTCGCAACTATTCGCTCTCGGCGTTGAGCGATGCTGGCCAGTACCGTATCAGCGTCAAGCGCGAAGCCGGCGGGCGAGTGTCCAATTACCTGCATGATGAGTTGCAGGTAGGCGCGACCCTCGACCTGTTCCCGCCGGCGGGGGAGTTCACCCTGGCCGCCAGCGATAAGCCGTTGGTGCTGATCAGCGGCGGCGTAGGCATCACCCCGACCCTGCCGATGCTCGAAGCGGCGCTGGCCACCGAGCGCCCGGTGCATTTTATCCACTGCGCGCGTAACGGCGGCGTGCATGCGTTTCGCGACTGGGTCGACGCCCTGGCGGCTAAGCACCCGCAGCTCAAGCGTTTCTATTGCTATGCCGAAGACGACGGCGTGAGCCCTGCGGCGGACAAGGTGGGCCTGCTCAGCCAGGAACAACTGGCCGCATGGTTGCCTGAACAGCGCGACCTGGATGCTTACTTCCTGGGACCTAAAGGCTTTATGGCCGCGATCAAACGCCACCTCAAAGCGCTGGGCGTGCCCGAAAAGCAAAGCCGCTACGAATTCTTCGGTCCGGCTGCCGCGTTGGAGTAACCGCCTTTGGAGTAGTAGGAAGCTGCAGCTTCAAGTAAAGGCCGGATCGAAGCCCGCTTTTTTACTTGCAGCTTGCAGCTTGCAACTTATCGCTACCCCCCAATTAATCCCCTGTTAACCCCTCTCTGTTTAAACCACTCCCTGTGTGTAAACTCGCGCCTACAGGCACAACCAAACAAAGGGAAACGGAGATGAGTGACGAATTGCGTTTAGGCAGGGAGCGGCGCTTTCTGGTGTTGCTGGGCATCATCTGCCTGGCGTTGATCGGCGGGGCCTTGTACATGCAGGTGGTGTTGGGCGAAGCGCCTTGCCCACTGTGCATCTTGCAGCGTTATGCCTTGTTATTGATTGCCATCTTCGCCTTTATCGGCGCCGCCATGCCCCGCAAAGGCGCCCTCACGTTTTTCGAAGGCTTGGTGATCCTCAGCGCCCTCGGCGGGGTCGCAGCTGCTGGCCATCATGTGTATACCCAGTTCTTTCCCCAGGTCAGTTGCGGCGTCGATGTGCTGCAGCCCATCGTCGATGACCTGCCGCTGGCCAAGGTCTTCCCACTGGGCTTTCAGGTCGATGGTTTCTGCAGCACGCCTTACCCACCGATCCTTGGGCTGTCCCTGGCGCAATGGGCGCTGGTGGCTTTTGTGCTGACCGTGATCCTGGTGCCGCTGGGCATTTACCGCAATCGCCGTCACATGGCCTGAGCCTCTGCACAAAAACGCCCCGGCTCCTCCTCTGGAGGGCCGGGGCGTTTTCGCAGGTAGGCTTTTATGAACAGAGCATGACGCCGGACAATTTCCGCTGTGCGCAGTGTGCGACATGTTGTCACACGGAAGCTGTCGCAGGACGTTTCTTACCCCCCGCAACCCCGCTTAAATTTGCACCGAACGGTCAAATTGTGCTGTCACTTCATCGTCTGGCCTAAGTCAGGAACCATGCGCCGTCCGCGCCATTCGATGATGTACGAATGCCTTGTTTTATGGGGACTTGGATGGCTTTGGCAAGCCCTTACAGAGGGTAAGGGATGTGGCGGATTGCCCTATAACACGGCAATTTTTGTGGTTTTTGTTGAGAATCGAACACGATAAGATCCCCGACCTTTGCAATTTTGGTGAAGGATTATTGCTGCTTTCGATAAAAATTATTTCTTTATAAGACATGGTTTATACATCGCTAGCTAACTACAATCGCCCGCACTGAATGTCCGGTGCTGTTCAATATTTGAGCATTGGAGCGGTCGAGGGGCAGATGGATGGCTCTGTGCGACCCCAGGTTCCGGCAGCCTTTCAACTATCCGCACCAAATGGAATTGGTCTGTAACAAGGCCTTTAACCACGAAATCGAATAAGAACTCACCGCAGGCTCGTAAATCGTCCATTCATGGCGTGCGAGCAGGCTCTTATTCAATCGAAGAGAAATGCCAACCCTTGGCAGGGTGAAGTGTTGGCGATCAAAACCCAACTGCATTGCGCAAGCTGCTTTAGAGGTCGTGAGATGAGTAAAAACAGGTACCCCCGATTACTA
>Ga0302347_1001226_pt1 | contig 32023 bp, 30 predicted proteins | sample PhyWR1_FD_202178 | JGI IMG/M metagenome (GOLD analysis project Ga0302347, IMG submission 202178) | Leaf surface microbial communities from wheat plants in UC Gill Tract Community Farm, Albany, California, United States - DLSL W.R1 (v2)... | ecosystem: Host-associated > Plants > Phyllosphere >... | reverse complement strand
CACGCCCTCCGTGGGTATCGGTGCCACCGCCAGCGTTGGTGCAGGCGATGTCTTTAAATCCGGTTTAGGCGGCGGCGGGAGTAAGGCGGCACAGACGCTGAGCGATTACTACATCAAACGCGCTGAGCAGTATCACCCCGTGATACCGATTGGTGCCGGCAATGAGGTTACGGTCGTGTTCCAAGATGGTTTTCAGCTCAAGACCATTGAAGAGTTAGAGGATGAGAAAAACCGCCGTCAACGTAATGACCCTGACGACGCACAGCCGATGATGCAGGCTAATCCAACGGGAAACATGAACGGTTTTAACACGGACCAAATGCTGCAGAAGCTGGGTAAGTTAGATCCTCATCAGTTTATACCGGGAGGCGCCGATGGCCGTTAACCTTTCGCCGAAGCAGCAAGATATTGTGATAGCGCTAAAGCAGGAACTGTTTTTCTCACCCAAGTGCTTTCTGATGCATGTTGCGCGTCGTTTTATGGCGGGATGGATGACCACGCAGTTGATTTGTTGGTTTTGGCTGGGCCTATCGCTGCTCGCCCAACTGGTTTTTAACCCCGAACAGTTTGCGAGAGATTTTGCCTCTATAGAAAAAATCCATCATGCCGCGTATTTAGCGGCGGAAACGATAAATAGCAGTTGTGGTATTTATGGCGTATTGGGCGGATTCATCTTCGTCGCGGTATTGACGTGGGCACAAGCCGCTGAGCGGGCTGGGTATATTCAACGCAGAGGAGGGTAATGTGATGGGAAATATAAAGGGATATTTTAATCCGTATCCAGAAGAATTAGGAAATAACATTATCTGTGATCTTTCGGGGGCGGGGAAAACAATTCGTATATTCACATGCAAGGCGGACACCGCCGATATAACGCGATTACCTTCTCAATCTATTTCAGTATTAGCGAATGCTATTAAGGACAATTGTCAGACCAAAATCAAAATTAAATCGTGATGTGATTTTTCATTGACTGATTGATAGAGGAAAAATAATGAAAATGTTTATTTTCACCGCCATTGGCGGCGCATTACTGCTGTCTGGATGTGCCGGAACCAGCAGCGAATTTGAATGTAATGCGACGACGTCAGATACCTGTATGACGATGCATCAAGCGAATGATAAAGCCAAATTAAAAGAAGAGGGCGATACGGTAAAGGCGGATGCGGGCGCATTGCCACGTCTGGCTGACGGGAACTTCTCTTCGGCGTCGAACAGCGCACCCGCGACATCAATGCCTTTACCAACGCCGTCCGTACAGCGTGTCGCGCACGTCCCTTTTACCGCCAAGCCTATCGCGACAGCACCGCTTACCCCTGTCTCAGTAAAACTGGCATCACAACCGTATATCACACCCGTGAGTACGCCTGTCGTCTCGACCGAGTACCCACGGCCATTGCGCGTGGGCGAACGGACGGCGCAGCTGTGGATAGCCCCGTACATCGATACGGCAGATGTGTATCACCAACCGAGCAACGTGGTGTTTGTGGTCACCTCATCACATTGGGGCAAACCCCGTATTCGTTAATCACTGAGCATCGATGCCAGTACCACGGCATCGGATTTTTTTTTAACAGTTTGATGTTTTCACGAGTGCCCTGAGCGTGTAAAGGGATGGGCGGTAGCGTGTCTTGTTGAATAGGAGTCATTGATAGTGGATGAAATAGATGAAGCACAGGCCGTTGTTGAATATTGCCTAAATATACAAATAGCGAATATTCGGCAAAACCATCATGTCGCCGCGCCATCTTTATTTGAGTGTGAGCAATGCGGCAATGAAATCCCACCCAAACGGCGACAGGCCATCCCCGGTGTTTCTTTATGTGTGGAATGCCAGCGGGCAATGGAAATCATGACGCGACGATATCAAGGCTAATAATGAAAATAGACACGATGGATTGCGAACAGGCTATTCGCGACAAAATCGCGGCACACGATACATTCAATCAATTGCTGGAAAAGAAACTCACACGGGTGAAGGTCGGCGCGATAATTATGGTGTTTTTACTTTTCGGTCTTTTACAGTTCGTTATTCATCCTCGCGGCATGGTGTTTATGACCGCCTTTATTCCGCTGCTGGGCATTGTGATTGCCGCGCGCTATTGGCGTCAGCGAGTTGTCATGTCGAGCGCTGAAATATGGCAATACCTCGATAATTGCAAAGACGATAAAGGCTTTGCCCGCGTATTCATCCCGCTGCTGCTCAACTGTGATTATTTGACGCGGTCTGAAGAAGACCACCTTACGCAATTTATCGTCAACCGTAGCCAGCAAGGGCGTGACGCTATGCAGCGAAATATTCTACACCACGCCATCGTGGACTCTCAGTCAGAAGATTAATCACCTGTCCGTGAACACCTTATTGCTTTGCCTGCCACACCAAGGAACCTATTAACATGAGCACGTTGGAAAAAATCACCGATACCGTGAACTCCATGCTGTCGGCATTAAAAATGCCGGATGAATCAACGGCGGCTAATCAGATTTTAGCCAATATGAAGTTTCCCCAATTTAGCCGCCTGTTGCCTTATCGGGATTATGATGAGGAAACCGGACTGTTTATGAATGCCACGACGATGGGTTTCGTACTGGAAGCCCAGCCGTTGGTCGGTGCCAATGTTCAGGTGGTTGAATCACTGGAGAACCTGCTGCGCACCAAAATGCCGCGCGGTATCCCTTTCTCTATCCATTTGGTGTCCAGTAAGCAGGTGGGCGAGGGGATTGAGTACGGCCTGCGGGAGTTTTCCTGGTCAGGTGAGCAGGCACCCAAGTTTAACGCCATCACCCGCGCCTATTACATGCGGGCGGCGAAAATGCGCTTTTCGTTGCCTGATGGGATGGATTTGCCGCTGACGCTGCGCAATTACCGCCTCATCATCTCCTGCTGCGTGCCTTCAAAGAAAAAGAGCCGCGCGGATATTTTGGAGTTGGAAAACCGTCTTAAAATTATTCGCGCCTCATTGCACGGCGCAAGTATCAATACCCAGCCGGTCGATGCGCAGGGCTTTATTAATATCGTCGGTGAGATGGTTAATCATGACCCCGACCAACTCTATCCTCAACGGCGTGAACTCGATACCTACATGGATTTGAACTACCAATGTATCGATGACAGCTTTGACCTCAAGGTCAAAGCCGAATGCCTCACCATCGGATTACGGTCAGGAATCAAGCAAGAAACCAGTCGCGCTCGTGTATTGAACTTCCAACTGTCGCGCAATCCTGAAATTGCCTTCTTGTGGAACAGCGCCGACAACTACAGCAACCTGCTCACGCCCGAGCTCTCTATTGCGTGTCCGTTTATTATCACGCTGACCTTAATGGTAGAAGATCAGGTGAAGTCGCACAGCGAAGCCAACCTGAAATACCTCGACCTAGAAAAGAAATCCAAGACGTCTTACGGCAAATTCTTCCCCGGCGTCGAGCAAGAGGCTAAAGAGTGGGGCGAGCTGCGCCAACGTCTCGCCGGTAACCAATCATCTATTGTCTCCTATTTCATGAATATTACCGCGTTCTGTGAGGACGACAACGAGGAGGCGCTGGCCTATGAGCAATACATCCTCAATAGCTACCGTAAAAACGGATTTGAACTGACCTCTCCGCGCTTTAATCATATGCGCAACTTCCTCTCCTCCCTGCCGTTTATGGCCGGAGAAGGTCTTTTTAAAGAGCTGCAGGCGGCAGGGGTGATACGCCGTGCCGAAACCTTTAACGTGGCCAACCTGATGCCGGTGGTGGCGGACAGTCCGCTTGCACCGTCCGGGCTTTTAGCGCCGACGTACCGCAACCAGCTGGCGTTTATCGACCTGTTCTATGAAGGGATGAATAACACCAATTTCAATATGGCGGTGTGTGGGACGTCTGGCGCGGGTAAAACCGGCCTTATCCAACCGCTTATTCGCAGCGTGCTTGATACCGGGGGTTTTGCGTGGGTGTTTGATATGGGGGATGGGTACAAATCACTGTGCGAAAACATGGGCGGTGTCTATCTCGATGGCGACACGCTGAAGTTCAACCCGTTTGCCAACATTATCGATATCGACCTTTCCGCCGAACGTGTGCGTGACCAGTTGTCCGTCATGGCCAGCCCCAACGGTAATCTGGATGAGGTGCATGAGGCGTTGTTAATGCGTGCGGTGAAAGCCGCGTGGCTCAGTAAGCAGAATAAGGCACGTATTGATGACGTGGTGGACTATCTGGAATTTTCCAAAAACAGCGATGAGTACAAAGATTCACCGACCATCCGCAGCCGCCTCGACGAGATGATCGTGTTGTTAGACCAGTACACGGTTAAGGGGACCTACGGTGAGTATTTCAACTCTGATGAACCGTCATTAAGTGAAGATGCAAGGATGGTGGTGCTGGAGCTGGGCGGCTTAGAGTCTCGTCCATCGTTGCTGGTTGCGGTGATGTTCTCGCTGATTATTTACATCGAAAACCGCATGTACAACTCACCGCGTAGCGTCAAAAAACTCAATGTGATTGATGAAGGGTGGAAGCTCCTCGACTTTAAAAACCAGAAAGTCGGCACCTTCATTGAGAAAGGCTACCGAACGGCGCGCCGCCATAACGGCTCGTATATCACCATTACGCAAAACATCGTCGACTTTGACTCACCGGAAGCCTCCAGTGCCGCACGCGCCGCGTGGGGAAACTCGTCTTACAAAATTATCCTCAAGCAGAGTGCCAAAGAGTTCGCCAAATATAACCAACTTTATCCCGACCAGTTCAAGCCCTTTGAACGTGACATGATCGCCAAATTCGGCTCAGCCAAAGACCAGTGGTTTAGTTCTTTTATGCTGTCGGTGGAGGCGCATTCCTCGTGGCATCGCCTGTTCGTCGATCCGCTCAGTCGTGCCATGTACTCCTCCAAAGGGGCGGACTTCGAGTTTATTCAGACACAACGGCAGACAGGTATCGGTATTCACGATGCGGTCTACGCATTGGCGTGCCGTAACTTTCCCCAAGAGATGGCCTCGCTTGAGGCATGGGTGGATGAACATGACAACGGGAGTATCAAATAATGACTACGACGCCGACGATTATCACCCCTAAAAACCCCCGCTCTCGCCAACGAATGTTGCTTATTGCGGCTGGCGTGGTGGGCCTTTTGCTGGCCAATGGGCTAATAAGTTATGGCATAACACGCATTACGGCCCCGCGCGCGGTGGCGTTTGATATGAAGCGCACGGTCGATGCGTTCTTTGACAGCGCCAGCCAGAAAAAGCTCAGCGAAGAACAAACCAAAGCCTTATCCAACCGCTTTAATACAGCGTTGGAGGGCAGTTTACTCACCTATCAACAGCGTCACCACGTGTTGATCCTGGTCTCGCCTGCGGTAGTACTTGGGGCACCGGATGTCACGCGCGATATTCAGCAAGATATTGCCCGTCGTATGCGGGAGGAATAAGTCATGAAAAGACGCTGGGGAGGGCTAGCACTGTGCTTTTTGACGCAGGTGGCTACGGCGGCGGATTTAGGCACGTGGGGCGACCTTTATCCTGTAGCGGAAAAAGATATGCTGAGTTTAATCACATCGCGTCTTGAACAGCTGCAGCGCTCCGGTGAGTGGGATAAGCAGATGGACGGGTTTAAATCCCGCGTCATTGCCAACAGCCAACGCCCCGCGCCGGTGGTCGGTATCACCCGCGCAGAAAAGTATGTCTCGCGCTATTTTGACCCCAGCGTACAGGTTGCCCAAGACCTGAAAGACGACAAGGGGCAGGTATTTGCGCACAAGGGCGAGGTGATGAACCCTCTGAAGTTTGTGCCTTTTATGCAGACCTTGTATTTCATCAACGGCGATGACCCTGAGCAGATTGCGTGGATGAAACGTCAAAAGCCCGACACGCTGCAGGTCAAAATCATCCTTGTGAAGGGGGATATCCCCAAAACGTCTGCCGCACTCGATAGCCGGATTTATTTTGACCAAAACGGCGTGCTGTGTGAGCGCTTTGGTATTAAACACGTACCGACGCGTATTACGCCAGCGCCCAGCGGTGAACGGCTGCATATCGAAACCCTGCCGGTGGAGGGGATGCCATGAAACGTCCTTTGCTGATAACGCTGCTGATGTTTTGTTTGATACCGAGTGCACCGGTCTTGGCTGACCCGTCGTGTCAGGGCCGCTTTGTTAATCCGATCACCGATATCTGCTGGAAGTGCATTTTCCCGCTGTCGATTGGCAGCATGCAAGTGAGCGGTGGCGACCAGCCGGATACGAGTAACCCTAGCATGCCTATCCAGCTGTGTCCTGCGCCGCCGCCGATTTTTAAGCGTATTGGGATGGCGATGGGATATTGGGAGCCGATGGCGCTCACCGATGTAACCCGCTCGCCGGGCTGTATGGTCAATTTAGGCGGCTTTAGCATCAATCTGGGTAAAACCGGTACCGGCACGTCGGGGCAGAGTGATAAAGAGGCGGCGGGCACGTTCTACCATGTCCACTGGTACAAATACCCGCTGACCTACTGGTTGAACATCATTACCTCATTGGGATGCCTAGAGGGCGGGGACATGGATATCGCCTATCTCTCCGAGATTGACCCCACGTGGGTCGACAGCAGCCTGACCACGATTTTAAACCCGGAAGCGGTGGTGTTTGCCAATCCGATTGCGCAGGCCGCCTGCGCCGCGGATGCGGTCGCCAGTGGCTTTCATCTGCCTATCGACGCCCTGTTCTGGTGTGCGGGTTCACAAGGGTCGATGTATCCCTTTAATGGCTGGGTGAGTAACGAGTTTAGCCCCCTGCAGTCCTCGGTCTTACTCAGCGAACGCATGGCCTACAAGCTCCATCGTCAAGGCCAAATCATGGAGACCATCGGCAAGGATACGGCGGTTTGCTACGAGTATCCGTCACCCATTATCCCCAAAGAGCGCTGGCGCTATCAGATGGTCAATATGTATCCCGACAGTTCGCGTTGCCACCCGATGGGGCGCAGTGTCATGCGATGGGAAGCGGGACATAACGCGCCGAATAGCCGTAAGAATTTTGGCTATCTGATGTGGCGTAAACGTAACTGCGTGTTCTTGTAACGTCATCCTTCTCACGATTTTTAGAGGTCACTATGAAAATAATCGGAATAGTCATGATGGGGCTGTGTTTGCCAGTATTGGCATCACCCAATGCTGACAGCCAATTAAATACGCGCCAAATAAACACCCGCCTACAGCAGCAAATAACAACGGACAGAGAATGGCTTAAGCAGCAGGAAAACATCAGCGAGCAGCTAAGGAATAAACCACAGCCTGAGATGGAAAACTGGCTGAAGCAACAGATGCAAAATAACCAGCTCAACAACCAAGACCGCAGCTTTATTCATAAACTGGCCCAGCAACAACAGCAGGCTGGCCAGAATAAGCCTGATACGGGTGCCATTTACTTTGTCTCGTTCTCCATTCCCGAAGCGGGGCTACAACGTATGTTGGCTGAAACCCGACGCTACGGGATACCGGCGACGCTGCGCGGATTGATCAATAACGACATGAAGCAAACCGTAGACGCCGTGTCACAGTTGGTGCAAAACGGCGCAACGGAGGGAGTTCAAATAGATCCCACGCTCTACAGCCAATACGGTATCACCAGTGTACCGGCACTGGTTGTACGTTGTGACAAAGGTTTTGATGTTATTCGAGGCAACCTAAAACTGGAGCAGGCTCTGCAGAAGATGGTGAGTGACGGTGACTGCGGTGATGTGGCGCAGCAGCTGCTAGACCGAGGAGGTCAGCATGGCTAAAAAAATCCTCTCTCAATGGGCCATCTTTCATCTCGTTTTGCTGGCTGTCTTTTTAGCCTTTGCAAACTATGCCCGCGCTGATGCCAACAGTGACTACAAGGCCGGTTCTGATTTTGCTAAGCAAATAAAAGGTCAAGGCGAAAGTACCCTGAAGAATTTTAAACCCGAAAGTGAATTGCCCAACTACAGTGCCAATCCTAACGAGTCGAAATATTACGGCGGTGTTTCTTCCAGCGGCGATAAGGGGCTGACCAGCGACGGCGTCAATAATTGGGCGAATAGCGATGTCGGTAAAGCGGTGAATGACTCGGTGTTAAATAACCCGAAAGAGCCAATTTCTCCTGACGCCCCGTTTATCACCGCGGGTAAAGACACCGAGGCGAATGCCGACAAAATCGTGGGGAACACCGATGGCCAATGTCAGGCACAGACTGTTAATCGTACTGAATACACCAATTACACCTGCGAGCGAGATTTAAAGGTCGAGCAGTATTGCACACGCACGGCCACCCCCGTATTGAGTTGTCGTGGGGATTCGACCACGAAGACACTGACGGCCTTCTACAACTATGTGGGGGCTCGCGAAGAAAACGGCAATATGGTGCAAACATGGACCCCCACCGAGTCGGGGGAGATCCAGAGCATTCATTTCAATTCGCCTGGTGCAGGCGTGGGTAAAAACGTCGCTTTCACCGTTTATGCCTTTGGTACGTCCTATACCCACCATTTTCGCAGCGGTGAGTCGGGTAACCTCTCTGGCTTTAATAAAACGCTGACCGCAGGGGTGCCTATCCGAGTTTGGCATACCCGAAAACCCGGCAATAACATGAAGCTGAACTTCCAGCCGGTGACGTTCACGATTGTTTTAAAACAAGATACGCGGGTGTGCTCTCCTTCGGTCAACTGGGTCGAGAACTGCCCTTTCAGTAAATCAGAGGGCGCAATCCAAAAAACCGAGTGCATCGAACCGGGGAGCACGAAAACGCTCTATGACAACGGGAAACCATACCCGATAACCCAGTCGTGTTGGGCCTATAAAGATACCTATATGACACAGGCCGCCGATGCGGGAACCTGTAAGGCGTATATGTCCAATCCCGCCTGTACGCTGGCCACGCGTCAGTGCGCCTTTAAATCTGAAGAAGGAACGTGTCTGCATGAAAATGCCACCTATTCCTGTGAAACCAAAACCTCGGGGAAAGTGATGATCTGTGGCGGGGATGTCTTTTGCCTCGACGGGGAATGCGACAAAGCCCAAAACGGGAAAAATAATGACTTTGCCCATGCCGTGTCCCAGTTAGCCGCCGTGGCTGCGGCGGGGAAAGATGTTGCCGCGCTTAATGGAATAGATGTCAGAGCATTCACCGGCAAGGCCAAGTACTGCAAGAAGTTCGCGGTCGGGTTTAGCAACTGCTGTAAAGACTCAGGCTGGGGTAACGATCTCGGACTGGCCAGCTGCAGCAGCGAGGAAAAAGCTTTAGGCAAAGCCAAAGAGAAGAAGCTCACGGTCAGTATTGGCGAGTTCTGTTCGAAAAAAGTGTTGGGTATATGTTTGGAGAAGAAGCGTAGCTATTGTCAGTTTGATTCCAAACTGGCGCAAATTGTCCAGCAACAAGGCCGAGCGTGGCAATTAGGGATTGGGTTTGGCAAAGCCAAAAGTCCTGACTGTCGGGGTATCACCGTGGAAGAATTACAGCGGGTTAATTTTGATAAGTTGGACTTCAGTAATTTCTTCGATGATTTAATGAATAACCAAAAAGTCCCCACCAATGATGCGTTGCTCAATAAAGTGAAAGAGCAAATAAACAACCAGCTCAAGCCGTAATCAAACCGTCATTATTTCAAACTCGAATTGGCGTGGGATGGATCATTCATTATTCATCCTACGGCAATTGGACAAACGCAGTGCGTCAGTATTTTTAATTTACTTAGTGGAATATCGCCATGCCTATCCGTGCGCCCTTATTCATGATGGTTATGCTGCTTTCTTCCTGCGTGGTATTTGCCAATGACGCAGGATGGCAGTGGTATAACGACCCGATTAAAGAATTACCCCCAGAAGCAAAAACGATAGCCCCCGCACCCTCACCGCCGATGGATATTATGGAGAAATTAGCCACGCTGCAGGAGCAAACAAAACGCGCAAGGGCCGAAGCTATTATGTATCCGAGCGTGCCGAATTTTGTGAAGTATTTTCAAATGCAAAATTATTGGACGCAGCAGGCTGGTTTATTTTCGATGAGCGCGAAAAAAGCCATGCTTGAACATCCTGAGCTCGATTACAACCTGCAATACAGCCATTACAACGGCACCGTAAAAAATCAACTGTCTGCCGATTACGCCGAGCAACGCAAAGCGATTGAAACGCTCAGTCAGCACTACGGCGTGATGTTCTTTTATCGGGGAAAAGAGCCTATCGATGGCCAACTGGCACAGGTGATTAAAAACTTCCGCGATACCTACAAACTGAGTGTTATTCCCGTCACCGTCGACGGCGTGATTAGCCCGCTATTAGCCGACAGTCGTTATAACCAAGGGCAAGCCGAGCAGATGGGCATCAAATATTTCCCCGCCATGATGCTGGTTGACCCCAAACGCGGCAGCGTGAAGCCCTTGTCCTACGGGTTTATCAGTCAGGACGATTTGGCGAAGCAGTTCTTAAACGTTTCTACCGATTTTAAACCGAATTTTTAAAGGAGCGCGGCATGCGTAAATTTCGCTTACCGGAATTTGATGTCACCGGCATGTGGGTTGTGGCGGTGGGCGTCTGGTTCCATATCGTGGCACGCCTAGTGAGAAAACAGCCTGACATGGCGGTACAGCTGGGTGAAGTGGTGGGTGTGGTGATGGTGATAGTCGGCGGATACAAAATCCTAAATAGGCTGCTGGTTGAAATAGATAAAGAGGAGTGTGCGAAAGATGAAACCCAATCTCATGATTAAGCTCGCGTATGTACTGATAATGGGGCTGGGCACGGCACATGCCTCGGTACGCGATGAAGTGGCCGCACTGTATAACCCACAGGGTATTGCGGCATTAGCTGCACCAGCTACACCAGCTACACCAGAGTCTGCAATACACACACCGCCAAAGACCGCGTCTGCTGCCCGTTGGTACACGTTAAGTACCGGTCAGCGCGTGGATTTGTCGCAGTGGAAAGTGGTGCTGTTTATGCAAGGCCACTGTCCGTATTGTCACCAGTTTGACCCACTGCTTAAGAACGTCAGTGAGCAAACGGGGTTGTCGGTATTCGCCTACACGATTGACGGGCAGGGCGATCAGGCTTACCCCGATGCGTTGCCCGCGCCGGCTGAGGTGATGCAAACCTTTTTCCCCGCCCCTATGCCGATTGCGACCCCCACTACGTTTTTAGTCAATGTGAACACGTTGGATGCATGGCCGATTATGCAAGGCGCCAGCGATGAGCGGGGATTTTTGAACCGTCTAGATACCGTATTTCAAGAAGCGTCGATGATGAAGGAGGGCGCCCATGCCCGTCGCTAAACCCCTTTCATTGCTGTTGGGCATTTTTATCGGCCTGTCGAGCACCGCGTCGGCTGATGTGAATAGCGATATGAATAACTTCTTTAACAAGCTGGGATTTGCCTCCAATACCAGTCAGCCGCAGGTGTGGCAGGGGCAGGCGGCGGGCTATGCGTCGGGCGGCTCTATCTATGCGCGCACGCAGGTTAAGCAAATCCAGCTGGTCTCCATGACATTGCCAGACATCAACGCGGGCTGTGGCGGTATCGATGCCTATTTGGGGGCCTTCAGCTTTATCAACGGCGAACAGCTGCAGCGCTTTGCGAAACAAATCATGTCCAACGCCGCAGGCTATTTCTTTGATTTAGCGCTGCAAACCACGGTACCCGAAATCAAACAGGCCAAAGACTTTTTGCAGAAGCTGGCAACCGACATTAACAGTACCAACCTCAGCTCTTGTCAGGCTGCGCAGGGTATTGTCGGCGGGCTCTTCCCGCGCACTCAGGTCTCACAGCAAAAGGTCTGTCAGGACATCTCCGGCGAGAGCAATATCTTCTCTGACTGGGCCGCGTCACGTCAGGGCTGTACGGTCGGGGGCAAACTCGACAGTGTGCAGGATAAGGCGGGGGCTAAAGACAAAGAACGGGTGATGAAAAACATCAATATGATGTGGAATGCCCTGTCTAAAAACCGTCTGTTTGATGGCAACAAAGAGCTGAAAGAATTCATCATGACCCTGACCGGCTCACTGGTATTTGGAGCTAACGGGGAGATTACGCCGCTCCCGGCCAGAACGACCGACCGTGACTTGGTGAAGGCCATGATGGACGGTGGCACCGCACAAATCTACCACTGCAATGATGCGGATAAGTGTTTAAAGGTGGTCTCAAACACCAATGTGACCATCAGTAAAGATAAGGCGCTAAAGGCTCAAATCTCATCGCTGCTCACCAGTATCCAGAACAAGGCGATAACGGATACGGCCATGACCGAGCAGGAAAAAGGGTTTATCTCCAGTACCTCCATTCCCGTCTTCAAATATCTGGTCGACCCACAGATGTTGGGTATCTCCAACAGTTTGGTCTATCAGCTGACGGACTATATCGGTTACGACATTTTGCTCCAATACATCCAGGAGCTGATTCAACAGGCGCGTGCCACGTTGTCTGTCGGCAACTATCCCGAAGCCTCGATGAACGTAGTGATGGAGAACCTTAATCAAGCCACCCAGCAAATCGCGGCGTTTCAGGCGCGAGTTCAGGTGCAGCAGGATGCATTGCTGGTCGTCGACCGTCAGATGAGCTACATGCGCCAGCAGGTGTCGGCACGCATGATGACGCGCTATCAAAACAACTACCATTTTAGCGGGGTGCAGTGATGCTTGAGATATATACCATCGCCGGCGGCGAGTGGCTGCGGGGCACCTTTAACGCTATTGCGGCCTTTATGGGAACGGATACGTGGAAAACAATTGAGCGTATGGCCATCCTATTTTCAGTCCTGATTGTGTCATTTAACTGGATACGAAAGCACAACGTCATGGACTTGTTGGGATGGAGCTTTGTGCTGGTCTTTGTCTCCATGCTGGTTGTTATCCGCACCCCCGTGCAAATCATTGATAACAGCGATGTGACCAAAGTCTATCAGGTCGATAATGTTCCCGTGGGGCTAGCTTTGCCCGCGTCGCTTACCACACGCATCGGGAATGCGTTGGTGCAAAGCTATGAGATGGTCTTTTCACAGCCAGACAGTGTCACCTACAGTAAAACGGGGATGTTATTTGGTGCGAATCTGGTTGCGCAAAGTACCGATTTCCTCTCGCAAAATCCGGAAATTACGACGCTCTTTTCTGACTATGTGCAGAACTGCGTGATGGGGGATATTTTCCTCAATCGTAAATACAGCTTTGAAGACCTGATGAATTCCGCTGACCCCTATACGCTGATTTTTTCAAAGCCCAGTCCGCTTCGCGGCGTATTCGACCAGAATAATAACTTCAAAACCTGTGCCGAGGCGGCGGTGGAGTTAAAAAATAAGTTGGCGCTCGATACCACGACCGGGGGGAAAACATGGCATTACTACGCACGACAACTGTTTGGAGGGAAACCCAATCCTGACGTGTTGCTCAGCCAACTGGTGGGGGATAGCTACGGATATTTCTATAACTCAGGGCAAAGCGCCAGCCAAATTATCCGCCAGAATGTGACCTTAAATGCGCTGCGTGGGGGCATTATGAGCTATGCCTCACGTAACGGGGACACCTCAAGCCTGCTCAATATCGCCACGACCTCGTCCCTTGAAAAGCAGCGTCTTGCCCATGCCTCAGTGGGGCAAGTGGCCTTGCGGTCACTGCCGATTATGCAGACTGTGTTGATGGGTATTCTGATTGGGTTGTTCCCAATAATGGTATTGGCGGGCATGTTCAACGCGGTGACGATGCCGGTAGTGAAAGGGTATGTGTTCACCTTTATGTGGCTGCAAACCTGGCCACTGCTCTATGCGGTGCTCAACAACGCCATGACCTATTACGCTAAGCAAAACGGCGTTCCTGTGGTGTTATCCGAACTCTCGCGGGTGCAGGTGAAGTATTCCGATATTGCGACCACGGCGGGCTATATCTCGATGATGATCCCCTTCTTGTCATGGAAGATGGTGATGGGGTTAGGCCAAGTGTTCTCCAGCATCAGTTCCTCGCTCGGCTCCGCGTCGCTCAGTTCAACATCGGCGGCTTCCTCTAGTGCGGTGGACGGCAATTATTCCTATGCCAATATGCAAACCGAGAACGTGAACGGCTACAGCTGGAATACCAACAGTTCAACGTCGTTTGGTCAGATGAGCCAGCAGCTGGCTAACGGGGCCAGTTCGACGCAGACGCGCGACGGGGGCTTTGTGGTGGACTCGAGCGGCAGCACGTCGAAAACGCCGGTAGACATCATGATCACCCGATCGGTTGCCAGCGCCCAACAACAAATGGCCCGTGAGTCAGAATCGCAGGCGCAAACGGCGATGCACGGCTACAACAGCAGCGTCACCAGTGCTTGGAACTCACTGAGCCAGTTTGCCAGCAATCGGGGTAACAGCGCCTCGATGGTAAGCGGCGCTGACAATGCACAGAACTCGCAAGAGTCGATGATGCGCAGCAAGATGTGGAATGCGGTGACCAGCAACGCCAAAGCTAACAATATCAGCAATGAAGAGTCGTTCCAGAATCTGATGGATAAGACGTCTCGTACGACGGGGTCATTGTCTGCCTATATCGGGGCAAAATATGACTCTGGTGATATGCTCGCGACCAAATTAGGCTCATGGGCAACCGGAGTAAGTATAAATGGTGGCGGAAAAGCTGACATTGGGCACTCATGGAGTAAAGGTGATACTGACAACGTGACTGACGGGCATCGTCAAACCAATGATAGCCGCCACGATACCAGCGCGCAGGCGGCGAAGGACTTTAAAGAAAGCAGTGATTATCTGACCAGTCATCGTACCAGCCAGTCGGGCAGCCTGACCGATAACAATGCCGCTTCACGCACCGACCAGCTTGCCGCGTCACTCAGTACGGCGAAAAACAGCTACGACCAGTACACCAATGCCCAAACCCGCAGCCATGAGTATGCAGAAATGGCCTCACGCACCGAGTCAATGAGCGGTCAGATGAGCCAAAACCTAACACAGCAGTTTGCCAACTTTGTGCGTGAACGTGTGCCGCAGGAGGCCGATAACCTGCTGACCGATGCGGGATCACCGGATGTGGCCGCGAAACGTGAGGAACTAGCACGGGAGTTTGTGCGTGCACAGGTCACTCCGAAGGTGGACGCGGATCACGCCACCGGCAAAGAACGTCTTGGCAGCGGTATGACCGCTATTCCACAAGGCGGTTCAAACGAGAGCGTGCAAGCCGACTATGCGCGTAATAACGGACATATTGACGCGCGTACGCAGCAGGCCGGTATTAAAGACGATGTGGGGAATTCGGTGCAGGGGATGATTAACGAAAATCAGGCCAAACAAACCACTACCCAACATAATATTGAACAACAATCCCATGAGGTGAAAGGTCAGTATACCGATCTGGATAATCATCATAAAACAGAACAAAGCACACAAAATAAACAGTATAATAATGCCAAGGAAAAGGCAGATTCAGTATCTGGTGCTAAATCAAAAGAAGAACTCTTAGAGCAAACTAGGAGCCTAGAGAAGGATTTTAATAAGGGGAGGGGGAAATGATAACCAATAAAATCATCCAGCAGGAAATGGATGAACTTAAGCATACACTGAAGCAAGGTGACTTTGATATTCCTTCGATGTGGACTTGTATATGGCCAGGTGGACTGTTAGTTATTTGGTGTGAGATGTGTGCTTTTATTAGTTATTTTATAAGTGGTAAGGGACGATATTTTAATGTTGAGGCTGGGTTTTCATTTGCTTTTTGTTTTGTGATGGGAGTGATTCTTGGTGTGGGCTTGGCTAATGGTAGGGCTACATTTCTTTCTGTTCCTCATTCATTTAGATGTAACTCCAAAGTTTACTCTTTCTTTAGTACGAAATTAAAAGCGTATGGGATTTTTTTTCTTTTTCTGGTTCTATCTTCATCAGTTTTTTTTGGAATATTAGGTTTTGGTGACGGATTCCCTATATCTCTGCTTGTTATAGTCGTTTTTATTGGAATGATTATGAGTGTGGACTTTAGTCGTTATCAGTTATCTTTACTGACTTCCACTATAGAAACGTTCAAAGGTGATAAAAAATGATAGCGGAAAAGTGATATAACCCTCTTATTTTATTCTTTACCTTTTATCTTCTCTTTAATCTCTCAGTTAGCCTCCTCGCTAGCTGAGAGCGTTATCTCTGTCTTATAAAGAAAAAATACCTGTTTGTTATGGGTATTTAATTTCCTGTGCTCAGGAGAATGCAGATGAGCTTTAATGCAAAAGATATGACGCAGGGCGGTCAAATCGCCGCGATGCGTTTTCGTATGTTTGGGCAAATTGCCAATATTATATTCTATTGTTTATTTCTTCTATTTTTGGCCATAACGACGCTGACCTTAATGTTTCGTCTGTCATGGCAAACCTTTATTAACGGCATTATTTATTGGTGGTGCCGGACGCTGGGGCCGATGCGTGAACTGATGCGCTCACAGCCGGTCTATCAGATTGAGTATTACGGCAAAAAATTCCCCTATAACGCCCAGCAAATACTCAATGACAAATATACGCTGTGGTGCGGTGAGCAACTCTGGACCAGCTTTGTGATTGCCGCCGTGGTCGGGGGCGTTGTCTGTACGGTGACGTTCTTTGTTGCCTCATGGATATTAGGTCATCAAGGGAAGAAACAAAGCGAAGATGAAATTACCGGTGGTCGTAAACTGACCGATGCCCCAAAAGAAGTCGCGGCGATGCTCAAAAGAGACGGCAATGCCTCTGATATTAAAATTGAAAAATTACCTCTGATTAAAAACAGCGAAATCCAAAACTTCTGTCTGCATGGTACGGTCGGTTCTGGTAAATCAGAGTTTATTCGCCGCCTAATGAATCATGCGCGCAAGCGTGGCGACATGGTGATTGTCTATGACCGCTCCTGTGAGTTTGTGAAAAGCTATTACGACCCCGCCAAAGATAAAATACTTAACCCGCTCGATGCGCGCTGTGCCAATTGGGATTTGTGGCGGGAATGCCTGACCCAGCCGGATTTTGATAACGTCGCGAATACGCTTATCCCGATGGGCTCGAGCGAAGACCCCTTTTGGCAAGGTTCGGGCCGCACCATCTTTGCTGAGGCTGGCTTCCGGATGCGTAAGGATGATGACCGCAGCTATGCCAAGTTGGTTGATACGCTCTTATCCATCAAAATCGATAAGCTGCGCGCCTATTTAAAATCCACGCCTGCCGCGAACTTGGTGGACGAGAAAATCGAGAAAACGGCGATTTCTATCCGTGCCGTGCTCACCAACTACGTCAAAGCTATCCGCTACCTGCACGGCATAGAGCGTAACGGCGAACCCTTCACCATCCGTGACTGGATGCGCGGGGTACGTGAAGATGGCAATAACGGTTGGTTGTTTATCTCATCGAATGCCGATACTCACGCGTCCCTTAAGCCGGTGATATCGATGTGGCTGTCGTTGGCCATTCGCGGCCTATTGGCGATGGGGGAGAATCGTCAGCGCCGCGTTTGGTTTTTTGCCGATGAGATACCAACCCTGCATAAACTGCCGGATTTGGTAGAAATCGTGCCCGAGGCGCGAAAGTTCGGTGGTTGCTACGTGTTGGGCTTCCAGTCCTACGCCCAGTTGGAAGATATCTATGGCGCCAAAGGCGCTGCCACGCTGTTCGATGTGCTTAATACCCGCGCCTTCTTCCGCTCGCCGAGTAAGCAGATTGCGGATTTTGCCGCCGGTGAAATCGGTGAAAAAGAGCAGCTCAAAGCTTCCGAGCAATATTCTTACGGTGTCGACCCTGTGCGTGATGGCACCTCGGTGGGCAAAGACATGGAGCGTGTGACGCTGGTGAGCTACAGCGACATTCAAACCCTGCCCGATTTAACCTGCTATATCACGCTGCCGGGGCCGTACCCGGCGGTGAAACTGCCGCTGAAGTACCAGACGCGTCCCAAGGTCGCACCGGAATTTATCGCCCGCACTATCGATACCGACGCCGAGACGCACCTGAGTGCCGTACTGGCCGCTCGTGAGGAAGAAGGACGTGGGATTGCCGAGCTCTTTACCCCTGATGCTGAGACAGCCGAACCCGCCTCGACGGAAAATGAGCCCGTTGCTGAGACAGCGACTCAAACTCAAACGACACCGCCTGTTACGCCTCTTCGCGAAGAGAGCGCACCGAAGCCAGCACCCAAAACGTCACCTAAGGCAGCTGCCGCATCGACAACGGCGGCCAGCGCCACCGCAGCGGCGGTGGTTGCACCGGTCGGCGGCGTAGAGCAAGAACTCGAGGAACATGAAGAGGCGTTACCGCCGGGTATTGATAGCCAAGGCGAACTGGTTGATCCGGATGCTTACGAGCGTTGGCAAGCTGAGCATGAGGCTAACGGCCAGCGCACGATGCAACGCCGTGAAGAGGTCAATATCAATCACGGTCAGTCGTCTCTCGATGACGTTGAAGTAGGAGATACATTTTGAGGGTAACTAGATCCAATCTTCCAGCCGCAGACCAGAAACACGCTCAAACTCACGTGTATTGTTAGTGACAACGATAAGTCCACAACTCCGAGCATGACCAGCAATCATCAGGTCATAGGGGCCAATAGGTTTACCAAAGCGCGCTAGCTCAGCCCTAATTTGACCAGAATGTGCGGCTGCATAGCAGTCGTAATTAAGTACGGATAAACGTGCCGTAAAACCTTCAATGATGGCTAAGTTACGCTCAGGTGCGGTGCTTTTTTCCGCACCATAAATGAGCTCCATTAAAGTCACTGAACTAATACAAAGTTGATGACTGTGGCAATTGAATTTTTCGCGTACAGACTCCGGTTTATTTTTAATGGTGAAAATACAAATGTTGGTATCAAGCATGTATTTGAGCATTACAGGGCCTCACGCTCTTGCATTTCAGGTTGTTCGCGCTCAGACATAAAGTCATCTGTAACCGAATTTCCCTCAAACCAACTATCCCATGATTCTCCGGCTGGCGTAATTAAGCGAGTTCGACCTATAGCAATGATCTCTACACGTTTGACATCTTCGGGTAGTGCCACGGCTTTGGGTAAACGAACAGCCTGACTGCGATTGCTGAGGAATACGCTAGTTTCCATGTGTGTCTCCTTTGGATATACGAGATGTATATCCAGTGTAGTTTACTTGTTGGATATGTCAATGGGATATCCCTCTTCTATTTAAGATACAACAAACAAAAGGTTATCTGCGATGATGAGTTTTAGCCAGGTGAAGTCGGCAGGCGGAGCAGCAGGCTACTACACCGACAAAGACAATTATTACGTCTTGGGTAGTATGGATGACCGTTGGCATGGCGAGGGCGCCAAGCTGTTAGGTTTAGAGGGCAGCATTGATAAAGACACCTTCACCCGTGCGCTTAAGGGGTTACTGCCTGACGGGTCGGATTTGTCCCGCCTGCAGGATGGCTGTAATAAGCATCGTCCGGGTTATGACCTGACCTTCTCAGCACCCAAGAGTGTTTCGGTGATGGCGATGCTGGGCGGTGATAAACGCCTGATTGAGGCCCATAACCGCGCCGTGGATGTCGCGCTCAAACAGGTGGAAGCATTAGCATCGACCCGTACGATGCGTGATGGCGTCTCTGAAACCGTCCTCACCGGTAATCTGGTGATTGCTCGCTTTAACCACGACACCTCGCGTGACCAAGACCCCCAATTACACACCCACAGCGTGGTGCTTAATGCGACACGCAATGAGGATAAGTGGCAGGCACTGAGCAGCGACACAGTGGGTAAAACCGGCTTCTCAGAGAACGTGTTGGCCAATCAAATCGCCCTTGGCAAAATCTACAACCAGTCGCTGCGACGAGAAGTCGAAGCGATGGGCTATGAAGTGGATGTCGTCGGTAAGCATGGTTTATGGGAGATGCGCGATGTGCCCGTAGCCCCTTTCTCTTCGCGGCGAAACACCATTGTCGAAACCGTGGGCGCAGATGCTTCACGGCGTTCGCGCGATGTTGCTGCCCTCGATACTCGCAAGTCGAAAGAAGTGCTTGAGCCGGCGCAGAAGATGGCCGAGTGGCTGACGACGCTGAAAACGACCGGCTTTGATATGGAAGCGTATCGTAAGCTTGCGGATACGCGCGTTCAAGACGGTTTGACGCCTATGCCACTGGCGCAGGAGCCTGCCGATGTCGGGCTGGCGGTGACGCAGGCTATTTCACTCCTTAGCGAGCGCAAAACCCAGTTTACCTATGCCGATGTGCTGGCCAAGACAGTCGGTCAGCTACCGGCACTCGATGGGGTGATTCAGCAGGCCCGTGGCGGGATTGATGACGCGATTGCACGCCAGCAGCTTATCCCACTGGATAAGGAAAAGGGGATTTTCACCTCCGATGTGCATGTGCTTGATGAGCTGTCTATCGATGCCTTAAGCAAGGAAGTGATGCGCCAAGGTCATGTCCAAGTGAGTCCGAATAGCAAAATAGGCAGGCCAGCGCCCTACAGCGACGCGGTCAGCGTGCTGGCGCAGGACAAACCGCCGATGGCCATTTTGTCAGGCGCTGGCGGTGCATTGGTGCAGCGTGGTCGTGTGGCGGAGCTGGTGCATCTGGCGCATGAACAGGGGCGTGAGGTGCAAATCTTGGCGGGTGATACCAAAGCGCGGGCCTATTTGCAGCAGGATGAACAGTTGGCCAAGGAGGCCGTGTTACCTAAACGCAGTATGCTGGATGGCACGGCGTTTGTGCCCAACAGCACCCTGATAGTCGAGCAGGGCGAAAAGCTGACACTCAAAGAAGCGGTATCGCTGCTTGATGGCGCCGTGCGTAACAACGTGCAGCTATTCGTGATGGACTCCCAGCAGCGCAGCGGGACCGGCAGTGCGCTCAATGTTTTACGTGATGCTGGCGTGAACGACTACCGCTATCAGGGTGGAAAGCAGATAGACGCGGTGGTTGTGGGTGAGGCGGATAAAAATCAGCGCTATGCCCAGCTGGCCCACGACTACGTGGCGCACCTTCAAACTGGCGGAAAAGGCGTGGTGCAAACATCGGGCGTGCGCGAGCAAGGTATGTTGATGGATACCGTGCGGGCCGAACTGAAGACTCAGGGTGTGTTGTCACAGCAGGACATCGCCGTGCCGACGTTGGTGCCGGTATGGGTCGACAGCAAGAGCCGTACGGTACGCGACCATTACCGCGAGGGGATGGTGATGGAGAAGTGGGACGGTGAAACCAAAACCCATGAGCGATTTGTGATTGAACGCGTTACAGGAAAAACGCACTCGCTGACGCTGCGTAATGAGGCTGGGGAAGGCCAACAGATAAAACTGTCGGCGTTAAATAGCCAGTGGTCGTTGTATCGCGCGCAGCAGCTGCCGGTTGCCGTGGGGGAAAAACTGCACGTGCTGGGGAAAATGCCGGAGCACAAACTGCGCGCCGGTGATGAACTTAGCGTGGTGAGCCATGCTGAAGGTAAGTTGGCCGTGGTACGTAACGGAAAAGGCGGTAGCCAATCTTTGCCCGTGGGCAATTCGCCGTTCTCTGCCATAAAGGTGGGACATGCGTGGGTGGAGGGATTAGGGCGCTCGGTCAGTGATGATGCGACGGTCTTTGTGGCCGCAAGCAACCGCGACCTCGATAAGATGACTTTAAACCAGCTGTCGCGCAGCGGCGCTCAGATACAAATGTACTCGGCGCAAAGCCCCGAAAAAACCGCTGAAAAACTCGCACGTCATCCGGCGTTTAAGGTCGTGACGCAGCAGATAAAAACCGTGTCGGGCGAGTCTGTTCTCGATGATGCCCTGCAGCACCAGAAAACGGCGCTCAATACACCGGCACAGCAGGCTATTCATTTAGCGGTCCCTTCGCTTGAAAACCAAAAGCTGGCGTTTTCACGCGTCTCTTTGCTGGCGGCGGCGCAGGAGTTTGGTGACGGTAAGCTCACGCTGCCTGCGATTGAGCAAGAAGTTCGAGAGCAGGTCAAATCAGGGGCGTTGATTGCCGTCGATGTCGCTCAGGGGCACGGCAATGATTTGCTGGTCTCGCGGGTGTCCTTTGAGGCAGAAAAAAGCATTATTCGCCATATCGCCAAGGGGAAAGAGGCGGTCGCACCTCTGATGAATGACGTCCCCGAGAGCCTCTTAGCAGGGTTGACGACGGGTCAACAGGCGGCGACGCGCATGATACTCGAAACGCCCGACCGTTTTGTGACGGTACAAGGTTATGCCGGCGTGGGCAAAACTACCCAGTTCCGTGCGGTGATGCAGGCCATTAATACCTTGCCTGAAGAATATCGTCCTCGCGTCATCGGGCTAGGTCCTACTCATCGCGCGGTGGGAGAGATGCGTGGTGCGGGGCTTGATGCCCAAACGCTGGCCTCTTTTCTCTATGACACCGCACAGCAGCAGCGGCAGGGGGAAACACCGGATTATCGTAATACGGTTTTTGTGGTGGATGAAAGCTCGATGCTGGGCAATACCGACATGGCCAAAACTTATGCGCTGATTGCGGCAGGCGGTGGACGGGCGGTCTTTAGCGGAGACAGTGACCAGCTGCAGCCGATTGCACCGGGCCAACCGTTTAAGCTGCAGCAAAGGCGCAGTGCTGCCGATGTGGCCATTATGCAGGAAATCGTGCGCCAGACCCCCGCGCTCCGGCCTGCGGTGTATCGCATGATTGAGCGTGATATCAGCGGCGCGTTGGCCACGGTGGAGAGTGTCGCACCGGTACAGGTGCCGCGCCAACCCGGCGCGTGGGTCCCTGACAGTTCGGTAATGGAGTTTACCCGCGAGCAAGAAAATGCGATACGAGAAGCCATCCAAGAAGCGGGTAAAGGTGTGAATATTGATGAGAGTAAGCCTACGACTCTTTACGAGAGCATCGTCGCAGATTATATGGGGCGCACGCCTGACGCCCGCGCGCAAACGCTGATTGTGACGCACTTGAACGACGACCGTCGCGTAGTGAATGCGATGATACATAACGCCCGTGAGAATGCCGGCGAACTTGGCGGTAAGACCTCTATTCCGATTTTAGTCACGGCGAACGTACGCGACGGTGAACTCAGGCGACTGAGTACGTGGGAAGAACACCGTTGTGACCGCGTGCTCATGGACAATATCTACCATCAGATAGCCGATATTGATAAGCAGGCTGAGCTAATCACGCTGCGCGATAACGCCGGCAATACGCGGCTACTCTCCCCCCGCGAAGCCGCCAGTGAAGGGGTAACGCTGTATAAGCAAGACGTGATAACGGTCGGTGTGGGCGACAAAATGCGCTTTTCAAAAAGTGACAATGAGCGGGGCTATATTGCCAACAGCGTGTGGACGGTCTCGGATATAGCGGGTGACAGTGTCACGCTAACAGACGGTCAACAGCAGCGCACGGTGAAACCCTATCGTGATGAAGCGCAGAGCCATATTGATTTAGCCTATGCGGTCACCGCACACGGTGCGCAGGGGGCCAGTGAGTCCTTTGCCATTGCGCTCGAAGGCACCGACGGTGGCCGCAAGCAGATGGTGAGCTTTGAATCGGTCTATGTTGCCCTATCGCGTTCTAAGCAGCATGTGCAAGTGTACACCGATAATCGCGAGGGCTGGGTGAGTGCGATGGGCAAAACCCAGGCACGCAGTACCGCCCACGATGTGCTAGCACCGCGCGATGAGCGCACGGTCAACAACGCCGAGCGGTTGATGCGTCAGGCTACCCCGTTGCCCGAGGTGGCAGTGGGTCGAGCACTCCTCAAGCAGTCGGGTTTACAAGAAGGTCAGTCACTGGCGCGCTTTATTGCGCCGGGGCGTAAATATCCGCAGCCTCATGTGGCCCTGCCCGCCTATGACCAAAACGGCAAGTCTGCCGGCGTCTGGCTTGCGCCGATGACACAGGGAGAGTCTCTGGACGCCAATGCCCTAAACGCACAAGGGCGTGTCTTTGGCAGCGAGGAGGCGCAGTTTGTTGCCCTCCAAGCCAGTCGCAACGGCGAGAACCAGCTGGCCACCACGATGCGTGAGGGGGTGGCGTTGGCCGCCAGTCACCCTGAAAGCGGTGTGGTGGTGAGACTGTCCGGCGACGGTCGTCCGTGGAATCCTGCTGCGATGACCGGTGGCAAGCTGTGGGTCGATAAGGTGGTTGAGGTGACAACGGGGACAGCAGTGGACATCACACCGGCTGATGTGGGTGACAGTCGCCGTGCGGAAGAACTTGCGCGTGAGGCGTTGGAAAAACAGGCAGAAAGAACAGCCCAAGAGATGTTGGGGACAGACAAGCCTGAGCAGGATGTGACCTTGCCTGATGAGAAAGTGAAAGCGTTGATTGGCGATGTTATCAAAGGATTAGCGGGTAGCCGCGACGATAAATCACCACTGCCTGAATTACCTGACGTGCGGGTGCAAACGGAGGCGGTGAATAAAGTAGTGGCGGAAAACCAACAACGCGAACGCCTGCAGCAGTTAGACAATGAGGTGGTGCGCGACCTGCAGCGTGAGAAAACGTTGGGTGGCGACTGACGCGCCGATGGCTTGTCGGCCCCGGCATTTCCCACGATGAAACATCGTGACAACCGCCGGGGCTGGGATAAAGGGAATAACACCATGCATAAATTGAATTCAAAACGTACTGAGAATCTGGACATCTTAAACTTTATGGGGCAAGGGCTAGCACCCTACGTCACATGGACATCGGGGCAGCTCGATGTGATAAAAACCGTGGCTATGCTGCTGATGGTTATCGACCATGCCAACAGCATTTTGGGGCTCGATCACCCGTGGATGATGTGGCTGGGGCGCGGCGCCTTTCCGTTGTTTGGCGTGGTATGGGCGTATAACCTGATGCGGCACCCTACCCTTCGACAGGCATCCCTCAACCATCTATGGGTGTGGGCGCTGTTTGCACAGTTGGGGTATGCGCTTGCCGGGTTCCCGTGGTGGCAGGGCAATATCTTGTTTGCTTTCGCGGTCGCCGGTCAGGCTATCCGCTGGTGTGAAATGAAATCTCGTCTATCGGTATCGCTCGGGTTATTGCTGGTTGCTCTGTGGCTTCCCTTTGCCCAAACCAGCTACGGGCTGGCAGGAATAATGATGCTCGTCAGTGCGCGGTATCTATTTGCGGGGGCATCATCCGCTGATCGGGCCGCGTGCTTTATCTTATGGTGCAGCATGGTGCTGATGCTCAATATCGAGGTTTCACCCATAGCGGCTATCGCAGGCTTAATACTTTCAGGTGTGGCGTTCGTATCGGTTCGCGCTATTAGTGCAGGCGTGCAGCGATTCTGGCCCCGCGATTTTTTCGTGCTGTTTTACGTGGGGCATCTGGTGCTATTGGGTGTGCTTGCTGAGGTTATTTTATGAATATGCGTACAATGATCTTCCTCGCTAGCCTGCTGTATACCGTCGGGTGCCATGCTGATGTGTTGGTGGGGTTTTCGCCCGAGGGCAGTGCCAGCAGCTGGTGATGAACACGCTCAACAGTGCTCACCAGTCTATCAACCTGATGGGATATTCCTTCACGTCACCGGAAGTCGTGAAAGCGCTTATTGCCGCAAAACGGCGGGGCGTGGATGTGCGTGTGGTGCTCGATAGCAAAGGCAATCAGGGCAGAGCGAGCGTGGCTGCTATCAACCTGCTGGTGAATGCGGAGATTGAGGTAAGAACAGTCGATAACTACAGGATAATGCATGATAAAGTGGCCATTATCGATGACGTCACAGTACAAACCGGCTCTTTTAACTATACGCGCGCAGCGCAGCGGTCGAACTCCGAAAACGTGGTGGTGATGTGGCAGATGCCCGAGGTGGCACAGGTTTATCTTGAACACTGGCAAAGCCGCTGGGCACAGGGGCAAGTCTGGCAGTCCCGCTATTAATTCAATGAGGGAATATCCAAACAATGAGTGATGAAAAACGGAAAACCTTAACGTTAAAACGTAAACCACCTGAGACAACAGAGGGCAGAGCCGATAGCCCAAATGATACCAACCCCTCCTCGACGCTGCAGGGAACTCGCGTATTGGGGCGTAAGAAAGTCGTCACTGTCACTACGCCGCCGGTGTGGAAAGTGAAGAAGCAGGCACTGGCGGCAAAAGTGCCGCCTAAGAGTGAAACCCTGCCCGCGTCGCCGCCAAAAAGCGTCGAAAAGCCCCTAAAAGAAGTGGCTCCTCGTCAAGTGAAAGTATCCAAGGGTGTAAAAATCATCCCCTTGGATGAGGCTATCAACGAGATGAGGACGCATTGGCCGGGGTTATTTGATGGCGATGTCCCTAGGCTGATCTCGATTGGAACTTTCGAAAATTTAGTCGCGGACAAGCAGCTTAACCACTATCCGATATCCAATAAACAGATCAAACGTTGTTTGAAAAGTATCACCCGTTCGGAAATTTACCTCAGTCAAACCGTTGTCGGTGCGCCGCGTTATGACATCAAGGGTAACGTGGTCGCCGCAGTCGAAGAATGTGAACAGCAGTACGCCATTGAGCGGTTAGGCCGCACAGTAAAAACCAATCTATAGCCTCATCCTCAGGTGGGTTGTTTCACTATCCAACTCACCACCCTGTAAGTTCCCGCAAACCTTAAAGATCCGTGCGCCAACACGGATGCAATCTTTCATTGCAAAAAGCAACCTAAGCTATTGATTTGCAGTATTTGTGACACTTGTAGTATTCTTGTTTCCAACGATCCTTTTTAGATCCTTGAGGAGGCAGAGATGTCACAATCCACAAATGCGGAAACTTCCTCATCGAAAACGAAGCGTTCATATCGAAAAGGTCATCCTTTATCGGTTGGAGAACGTAAGTTGCGTTCTGTATCTCGCAAAAAAGAAACACACAAATCCGTCAGTATTTTTATCCGTAACGCTCACAAAGACAAGCTGGATGAGTTTTGTGATGAGTATGGCCTGACGCAGGCAGAAATGATTGAAGTTCTGATAGAACGCGAAGAGGAACGCAGGAAATAGTTGTGACATGTCACAATTGTTGCTTGTTTTATGATTGAGTGCTAGATTACTGATCGTTTACGAATTCTGGTCGGCCACGCCGCAAGGTGGCAGGGAATAGGTTTAGTTGAGCATGCTTGACTGAATCTAAAAGCAAAAACCCCGATAATCTTCTCATTTCTTGGCGGAGACGAAAGATTAACGGGGCCCACTTAAACTGCATAGAAGCGTTGCTCTATGCAGGGAGTATAGTTTTATGCCTCGAGAATTTCAAGACCTCTCGTGTTTACTCCTTCTGTGCAACATAAGCGCAGGAAGGTGTGGCTGACACTCAGTCCCTGTTCACCCATTACCGACAGGTCAAAAATCCGAATCCGGAGTTCACTCCGCGTGAGGGTAAAAAGACCCTGCCGTTCTGCCGTAAGCTAATGGCAAAAGCCAAAGGCTTTACGTCCCGTTTTGATTTTTCCATGCATGTCGCCTTTGCTCGTTCTATGGGGACGCGTCACCGCATGCCTCCTTTGCTGCGACGTCGCGCCATCGATACGCTACTTCAGGGGCTGTGCTTCCACTATGATCCACTGGCTAACCGTGTACAGCGTTCGATTACCAATTTGGCCATCGAATGCGGTCTGGCCACAGAGTCAAAGAGTGGCAATCTCTCTATTACCCGTGCCACGCGAGCGCTGAAATTTATGGCGGAATTGGGTCTGATTACTTACCAGACCGAGTATGACCCAACGATTGGCTGCAATATTCCGACTGATATCACCTTCACACCTGCACTGTTCTCCACGCTCGACGTCTCTGAGGTGGCAGTGGTGGCCGCGCGGCGCAGTCGTGTTGAATGGGAAAACCAGCAGCGTCAGAAGCAGAAACTGAAGCCGCTGGAGATGGACGAGCTAATAGCGAAGGCTTGGCGGTTTGTGCGCGAGCGCTTCCGCAGCTATCAGTCTGAGCGTAAACGGCACGGACTAAAACGCGCACGCGCTCGACGTGACGCGGACAGAACCCGAAAGGATATTGAGACCTTGGTGAAACAACAGCTGACGCGTGAATACGCCAGTGGGCGCTTTGTCGGCGGCCTTGATGCTTTGAAACGGGAACTGGTGCGTCGAGTGAAAGAGCGCATGCTGATGTCGCGCGGTAACAACTACACGCGGTTGGCCACTCTCCCCACCTAACCCCTGATTTTCCAAAAATCCGGTCGACGCCGGAGGATTTCGCACGTCTACAACCTGCTGCTGATGATTATTCGACCAAAGCAGCGTCTTATTTTTTGATATTCCCCCTGAATCTTCGTCAAACTTTCCCAAAAACACCTTATCGCTGCCACCGAAGTTCGCCTAATTACGTTATCCACCATTAAGTGCAAGGGACTTTTCCATAAGGTTACAACCGATATGTTTATAGAGCGCTAGCCGAAGGCTTTTCAAAGTGCGTGGTTTCCTTTAAACAGCTACTCAATACTTCTTTTAAATATCTTCTTTACTCTTCTTATAAAGAAATAACCTATTCGTCACCTGACCTCTGGACAGGCTCCTAATAATGTTCGCCCTTGCAGCGGACTAAAGTCCGCGCCGGTTCGAGATAACCTTAAGTTCCTCCCATCGCCATGCGACGGGCCCCATACAGAACCCATTTAGTTACAACACACAAGACATCCGCATTAGTCACCGTGCACATCGGCAACCACAGAGCGAAACCTATCCCACTGCAAAGCCCCTCGCCCCCGGCCCAAAGGGCCGGAAATGAGTCGCTTTTGAAGTGGATGTTGTAACTAGAAGATTTGTGTTGCTGTAAATGATGTAGCGGGTTGTTTCAGATACATGCTCGTAAGCGGCTCTACGACCCGCTAACGCGGAGATACACCCCGACTGCGGCAAAGCCTTGTCGTGGTCACTCCGTCCGCATAATGAAACTTCTACGTCGCTTTTAGCGGGTTACGCTTTGCAGGGATGGGATGGGGATTGGGGAAACCTATCAAAGCAGAGCGGCTTCGCCGCGTTACCGGCGCCATTTTACGTTAGTGTCATATTCAACAACGGCAGGCGCCTCCATGCCGCAAAGCGGCATTCAAAGACAGGCTGCGCACTGCTCGCCAGTCCCATGCTGTACATCACATAAACGAAAATATAGATTGGTAACTCTATGAAATATAATCAAAAGAAACATATTAATGGATGATTTGTATATCAAACATATTTCACTATCTGACATCCCATTTTTTATGAGTGAATATGAATAGTAAACAAGGAATTTTAAGCCGATGAGTTTATAGAGATGAAAGCAGAGCGGGCAAGGATTGAGGATAACGTTAAACAGCCAAGAAAAACGATTGATACTGATAGTCAAGAAGCAACAAGCAACAAGCAACAAGCAAGGCAGAACGATCAGTATCAAACGGTTTAAGCATGTGATTTACTTTCTCTTAACTGAGAGTAAGTTCCATGTATAACCTTGCTTAACCTTAGCGCTAAGAGATGATTTAGATTTCCCTTCAGCAATTCTTATCGCTGTGCTCTCAGTTTCAGCCTCTACTGTTTCTGTAGTATGCATAGTGTTATTTTCTTTTCTTACATCAAATTTAACAGCCCATTTAGCCATGATAAAACCTCTTATGGTTTTGATAAAAATTAAGTGATTTTAGTATGATTACTGCTATTTTTTAGTTTTTCTATTAGTGTAGAGAATGAAATTCTATCTCTATTAGATACAAAAATTGGTCGTTACGCAAACTTTATGGCGATATCTATAGCAGAGAAGGGTTGTCGCTTCAGCGAAAACAGATATATTGCGCCAAAATTGCTAATGACGATGTATAATTCAATAGTTTTCATGGCTTGCATACCTATGGAAATAACTCCCCCTTGATTAACGGGCGTTATCGGGGGAGTTACCCAAATCATTACGATAAAAGGGATTAAAATGAAAAAAATATGGGTAGTAGGATATATTTTTATTTCTGCATGCCTGTTAGCTGCATGTGGAGATAAGGGAGATGCATTGGCTGGGACGTTCGTAGGCGTTAAGAAACAGAATGTATGGGTTCTAAGCTATGATAAAAGCCGTGATGAGTACAATCTGAAAAATTATTTCTACTCAGATAATAATTATGATTTTTCAATAGATACCAATCATCTTAAACGTCATGGTGATTGGATCGAGAATGAAGAAAACCCTTATTACATAAAAGTGATTGATAAAAATACGTTGCAATATCTTGATATTCCGGACAACCTTTATAAAAGAATTGAAGAATAAATCTTGCTTAATGAACTTCGAAATTTAAAGCTGGCATAGATATGCCAGCTTTAACAGTTGGGGTAAACCACCAACTGCTTTCCCTTATTGACTATATGGCATGCCTACATAATAACGGTCTGAATAAAGTTTGTTATTAATCCAAAGTTTACCATCAAATTTATCTAATTTCGTTGAGTAAATACCACCAAATATAGCGGCTGTTTGTTTAGATTCGATATTGAATTGACCTTTGGTACCATCCTGATATAAAACTGTAACACTAAACGGTGACATTGGCTTAGTGTACAGAACCATATCTTTACGTGAATTTTCAGAATCAACCATGTGTGGTGTAGCATATAAAACACGTTCTATCTTTCCTGTGTAATCATAAACAAAACCTTTGATAGGTTTTATTATAATTCCTGCATTTTTCAAGTCTTGCCCAGAGCGCAATCCTACAAGAAGTTCATTACTGGTAAATCCCATAGTATGTATGGTTAAGTCAGGATAAATTTTAGCCAGAAAGAAATCAGCTGGTAATTCGTTTACAGGAAGTTTTTCAATATTTTTTATTTTTTGGAGATCTATTTTATTTTCATTAATGTCTAGTAATTCCTGAGATTCCTTTAGCGCGGTGATTACCATTTCTTTGGAGGGCGTAGGGTGCTTCAATCTAACATTTGCACAACCTACAATTGTGAAAATCATGAATATAAGTATGAAATTTTTTGTATTGAAAAACACTTTTGCCTCGACGGTGTATTCATAAGGTTTTCAATGATAATTAATCACTATAAAATTAGATATGGAAAAATTGGCTCTTTACCTTCTGGCATTTCAACCGTTAAGCTCAATTTTCCCCCCACCGCTTCTATAGGGGTCAGTTTGGATATCGAAAATTATTGTACGTTAAGGTTGTTTTTCGACCTTTCTACTTTAGCGGGCCTCAGCCGACGAAACTTACCGGAAGCCGGTATCCGGTTGCTTTTCCAGATATAATCGCCTGTCAGATTGATGTGCTCCCAGCCTAATGGCGACAGATGCGACAGCAGTTGCTCATTGATCTTCAGCCCCTTACGTTTCAGGGCATCGATCGCTCTTTCCATATACACGGTATTCCACAGCGAGATCGCAGCCGTCAGCAACGTCAGTCCGCTGGCGCGATAGCTTTGATTTTCTGGTTTCCGGTCCCTTATTTCCCCCAGCCGATGCATAAATACCGCCCGCGCCAGTGCGTTACGTGCCTCACCTTTATTCAGCCCCGCCTGTACCCGCCGACGCAGTGCAGGATCGCTGAACCAGTCGAGCATAAACAGCGTTCGCTCGATGCGGCCAATTTCTCTCAGTGCTTTGGCAAGTCCATTTTGCTTGGGGTAGCTGGCTAGCTTTTTCAGCATCAGAGATGCCGTCACGGTTCCCTGCTTTATCGAGGTCGCCAGACGCAGCACTTCATGCCAGTGAATTTCGATCTCTTTCAGATTCAGGCTGGTCGTTGATATCAGTGACTGAAGCGCCAGGTACTGGTCCGCTTTCCCTTTGATAAACAGCTTCTTGTCGTGGAGATCCCTGATTCGCGGACAGAACGCAAATCCCAGCAGATGCATCAGGGCAAAGACATGATCGGTGAAACCCGCGGTATCGGTGTAATGCTCCCTGATTTCCAGGTCACTTTCGTGGTACAGCAGGCCATCGAGAACATGGGTTGAATCCCTGACCCGACTGATTATACAGGTGTAAAACGGGCTGTATTGATCCGATATATGGGTATAAAACTGACGTCCAGGTTCCTGCCCATATTTCGGGTTAACCTGCCCTGCGTAGCGGCCTGAGCTGCCTGTTCATGGTTAGGAAACTGAAAGTTGTTTTTACCCTGTTTTCAGGGCGTTAGCTTCTTATGCTGATGAGCGATCCTCTTTTTTATCCGGCTGCGGTTGTATAAATTCACAGTGCTTCGGTGGTTTATTATTCAATTTTATGAATTTTAAGCAGA
>Ga0302347_1001224_pt1 | contig 32089 bp, 27 predicted proteins | sample PhyWR1_FD_202178 | JGI IMG/M metagenome (GOLD analysis project Ga0302347, IMG submission 202178) | Leaf surface microbial communities from wheat plants in UC Gill Tract Community Farm, Albany, California, United States - DLSL W.R1 (v2)... | ecosystem: Host-associated > Plants > Phyllosphere >... | reverse complement strand
ATTTGGAGCTTTTCCAGCTCGCTCCAATCTGAGCTTGAGTCGAACCAATGCGCATACGTTGACAGCAACATTTGGACGCTATGGCCAAGCTGCTGGGAAATGAAGGCGGGATTCAAACCGGACATTACGCGTATTGTCGCATAGGTGTGACGACAGTTGTACGGCAGGCGATGACTGATTAAGGGTGTTTCCAGGGGTTTGCCCGAATCAGCAGTCCAGAGGCAGGCTCGCCCAGCGACAACGGGCGGTGCAGGTACGGTTTTTTTCCAGAGCTTGCGGTGGTAGCACTTGCGACATTGCGACGCATGCCAGGCCACGCAAAAAAAACCGCACATTAACGATTGGCCCTGCCAGGCGCAGACGTTGGCAGGTAGTTGAACTTGGTATAAGCAACTGCCAAGGCATCATATAAAGTCACTGGCCTGGCTGCACAGGCCTGCCTTGATTTGGTAAAAACCAAAGCGTGCGTGAGTTCACACTTTTGCTTAACGAGTGGGGCGCGTTGGTAATAATTATAAGTTAACGATTAATACGGATCTTTTTGTGCGTTAGTTCACAAACAAATGTGCCCGTATCCCCGCGCAGCCAGTAACGGGTCGCCCTGTACAAGGCAGAGCTGCGGCTGCAGTGCAGGTCGCGCATCTTGCGGTAGGCCCATGTCCATCCACGTTTAGTTGAGGCGCTCATTTTTATTCGTCCTTGAATGGTTTCTACAGACAAGTGTATCAGTACATTAAAAAATTCAACTACCCCCTATAGGGGTGTTTTTTCTCGATAATCTGTGTTGCCATGGATAACAAAGTACGATTTTATACTGTTTTGAATGTATAAAAGTTAAAGTTAATTCAAATGAGTTTGCACTAATTCGGTGCACTTAAGTCGTGCAGTGAGTTGGGCCTTGTTATTACAGCACTGGTCTGTATCCAGCTTTTATCCAGATGTTCGGTCAGGTAGTCCATAAACGCTTTTACTTTTGCGGTCATGGCTGCGCGATCCTGGACACAAGCATAGATGTCCAGTGGCTGCGCGCTGGATTCATTGGGCTCATGGCTGTGTTTGAGCAGCGCTATCAGTTGGCCTGATTCGAGGTAAGGCGCCGCCAGGAACTCGGCCAGGCGTGCCACCCCGGCGCCATAAATGGCCATTTGCGTAAGCGCGTCGATATCGTCGCTGATTGCGCTGAAGGTCAAGGCTGCGTAAGCGTGCTGGCCATTGCGAGTAAACCCCCAGCGCAACAGCCGCCCGTCCAGGGGGTAGCGAAAACCCAGGCAGGCATGGTGCTGGAGGTCTTCCGGCGTGCGGGGGATGCCGGCGCGCTCCAGATAGGCCGGCGCGGCGCAGACAATAAACGGCACCGAGGCTATTTTGCGCGCCACGATGCCGTCTTCCAGTTGCGGCTTGATACGCAGGCTCAGGTCAATATTGTCCTGAATATGATTGATCTTGCCGTCGCTGGTACACAGTTCCAGTGCCAGGCGCGGATAACGCGCGGCAAAGCCAGCGATGAGCGGGGCGACTACATGCCGACCGAACGCAGAGGTAGACGCAATGCATAGGCGCCCTTGCAGTTCGTTATCGTCAGTACGAATGGCCATTTGCGCGGCTTCAAGGTCGGAGGCGATGCGTCGTACCTTGGCGTAATACAGTGCACCGTTTTCGGTCAGGGCCATGCGCCGGGTGGTGCGTTGCAGCAGGCGGGTGCCCAGATGTTCTTCCAGGCGGTTGAGGGTCTGGCTGACGGCTGCCGCACTGAGCCCCAGGTTTCTGGCTGCGCCCACGATGGAGCCGGTTTCCACCACTTTGATAAAACTGGCAATCGCTGCTAACAAATTCACTGTGGGCACACTCGCAGGCATTCGTAAGTTTTTATTTATAAAGTAACTGTTGCCGGGCGTCTAGTTGCCGGTTTTCGATCTTGCTAAGGTGCGCTACACCTGAAATCCAAGCTGAAAAAAGGTCTGTATATGACGTCACATAACACTGAAAACACCCTGGGTGGCCGGCGTTTCAAACTCTCGGCCCGGGTTACCCCATATGTATTTGCGTTTTACATGTCAGCGATCATGGCTTTTTTGATGTCGCTGGTGATTACTGCGGCAAACTCCGGCATTGAGGGGGATTACCTGAGCAATGCCCTGCATGCCTATCAACTGGCAATGCCGGTAGCCTTCCTGTGCATCCTGGTCGTGCGACCCATTGTGATGAAGCTGGTGGCGTTTACGGTTCACCCGCACCGTTAGTCCGAAAGGGCATTTTATGACCTGTGGCAAGGGTGAGTCGGTAAAAGGCTGCTTAACTGCATCAATGATTTTGGGGGGCTGCCACCTCAACGGCAGCCGCTGATGATTTTTGATCAGATAAAGGAAAGCCATCATGAAAGCGCTCACCTATCAGGGGCCAGGCGAAAAAGCCTGGGCCGAGATCCCGAATCCGGTCATCGACAAACCGACCGACGCCATTGTCCGAATCCTGCACACCACCATCTGCGGCACGGACCTGCATATCCTCAAGGGCGATGTGCCCGAGGTGACCCCTGGCACGGTGCTTGGGCATGAAGGGGTCGGCGTGATCGAGTCGGTAGGCTCGGCGGTGCGCAATTTCAAACCGGGCGATCATGTGCTGATTTCCTGTATCACCTCGTGCGGCAGTTGCGCCAATTGCCGGCGCCAGATGTATTCGCACTGCGCTGATGGCGGCTGGATCCTGGGCCATACGATCGACGGCACCCAGGCCGAATATGTCCGCATCCCCCATGCGGACAACAGCCTCTACCCCGTGCCTGCCGGGGCCGATGAGCAAGCCCTGGTGATGCTCAGCGATATCTTGCCCACCGGGTTTGAAATCGGCGTACTGGCTGGCAAGGTCAAACCAGGTGACAGCGTGGTGATCGTCGGTGCCGGGCCTGTGGGCATGGCGGCGTTGCTGACCGCTCAGTTCTATTCACCCGCCCAGTTGATCATGGTCGATGGCGATACCAATCGGCTGGAAGTTGCACAGCGTTTTGGCGCGACCGATGTCATCGATATCAACACGCAAAATGCGGTTGAGCGCATTTTCCAGCTGACCGATGGCGTGGGCGTGGATGTCGCGATTGAAGCGGTAGGCATCCCGGCCTCGTTCGACACCTGCCAATCGGTGATTGCCCCGGGCGGCACCATTGCCAACGTCGGCGTGCATGGCAAAAGTGTCGAGTTGCACCTGGACAAGCTATGGATCCAGAACGTCACGATTACCACCGGGCTGGTCAATACCAATACCACGCCGTTGTTGATGAAGACGGTGCAGTCGGGGAAAGTCGACGCTGGCAAGTTGATCACCCACCGCTTTGCGCTGGCGGATATCCTCAAGGCTTATGAGGTGTTCGGCAATGCGGCCAAGGAGAAGGCCATGAAGGTTATCCTGTCTCAAAAATAGACAGATACCCCTTCCACTACTATGTTATTTGCGGCAGAACTCATGTTACTTAATCGTTGATAATAGGGATATTGGCATATGAAAAAGCACATTCTGTTTATGGGCGTCGTTGGCTTGGCGGCACTTTCCACACTGGCTCAAGCTGAAACCAAGCAGCCCGTGGCAAAATGGACATGCGCGGATTTCCTGGCCGTGGACGAGAGCTTCCAGCCAACTGCGGTTGGCTTGGGTGAAGCCATCAACAAGAAGGGCAAGGTTGAAGATGCCGTACTGGATGTTGACGGTATCGCCAAAATCACACCGCTGGTGGTGACGGCCTGCAAGGAAACCCCGAAAGAATCCTTTGTTTCCAAGCTCAAGGCTGAGTGGGATAAGGTCAAGAAAGACGTGTAAGTCACGCCCGGCCTGTACTTCACAAGAGTACAGGCTACCCCCTCTGTGGGCCTGCGCGGCCCTTGCGGGCAAAAACATCCCCGTTGTTGTGAATTTCCTGCGCTGTAACCCCTCTACATAAAGACAGGCCTGCCTTGCTGGTTGCAAGAGCGTAGTAAACTACGCTGGTTCTATCTCTATCTGTCGGGGAATCCTATGTTAATCAGATCATTAGCCGAACTTGACCGTATTCGTGACGAGTGCCGTGCCATGGTCACCAAGCGCTCGGCTGTGTCGGCAGGTGCGGCTGCGTTGCCGATACCGGGGCTGGACATCGGCACCGACGTGGCACTGCTGGTAGAGATGCTGCCGGCTATCAACAGCAAGTTCGGCTTGACCCCGCACCAGATCGAGCAGATGGACTCACGCTCCAAACGCCTGATCGTGGTGGCAGTCACCGGTATTGGCAGTGAAGTGATCGGCAAATTTATCAGCCGCACCCTGGTGATGTCGCTGGTGCGCAAAATGGGCGCCAAGGTGGCCACCAAGTCGGTGATTCGTTTTGTTCCTTTTGTGGGGCAGGCCGTGGCGGCCACCATCAGCTTCGGCGTGATGAAAGTGGTCGGCAACGGTCATATCGAAGACTGCTACCAGGTCTGCCGCGAAGCATTGCTGGCGCAAGCGCGGGAGTCGACGGTGATTGAGATTGGCCCCGACATCGAGACGTGATCCGGAGGGCGTTATGAATCCGCTTAAATACAGCTGTTTACTCATGTTGATCGGCGGCGTACTGGCTGGCCAGGCGCAGGCGCACACCCCGCCAGGTTCGCCAGTGCTGCTGGCGCAGAATACGCCGATCACCAATACCCCGCCGGCCAATGATGCCATCCGCCGCATCAACCCCAATAGCCGCCAGGGCACGGGCGCATCCGTTCCAGGGGCAAGAGGCCCGTCAACAGCCCCTGTGCCGCGAGCGCCGAGCCTGGAAAATGGAGCCATCGGCAATGGCTACCCACGTCACCAGGCGCCGCCACCCACCCGCAAACCGACAGCTCCATCGCTCCAGCCGCGAGACAAACCTTAACAAAACAAGGAATTGCTGATGTTGAGAACAACCTTGCTGGCCACCTTGTGTGCCTCTTCGCTGCTCACTACGGCCTTCACGGCCCATGCCGGTCCGCAAAAGTCCTTTGCCAGCGAATCCGGAACCGTCACCGTAACCCCAGTGGTAGAAGGCCTTGACCATCCCTGGGCTCTGGCCTTTTTGCCTGACAAGCAAGGCATGCTGGTGACCGAGCGCCCGGGCAACCTGCGAACCGTCAGCCCTGATGGCAAACTCTCGGCACCGCTCTCAGGCGTGCCCCAGGTGTGGGCCAAAGGGCAGGGCGGTTTACTCGATGTGGTGCTGTCGCCCAGTTTCGGTGAAGACCGGCTGGTGTACTTGTCCTACGCCGAAGGCGGCGAAGACGGCAAGGCGGGCACTACGGTGGGCCGTGGGCGCCTGTCGGATGACCTGACTCGCTTGACCAATTTTGAAGTGATCTTCCGCCAGCAACCCAAGCTCTCCACTGGCAACCACTTTGGCTCGCGGCTGGTATTCGACCGCGACGGCTATCTGTTTATCGCCCTGGGCGAAAACAATCAGCGCCCGACAGCACAAGACCTGGACAAACTGCAGGGCAAGGTCGTGCGCATCTACCCGGATGGCCGCATCCCGGATGACAACCCGTTTGTCGGCAACAAGGACGCAAGGCCGGAAATCTGGTCATACGGGCAGCGTAACCAGCAGGGCGCGGCACTTAATCCCTGGACCGGCACCTTGTGGACCCATGAGCATGGGCCAAAAGGGGGGGATGAAATCAACCTGATCGAGCGCGGTAAAAACTACGGCTGGCCGTTGGCGACCCACGGCATTGACTACTCTTCCAGGCCGATTTCCGAGGCGCAGGGCACAATTGTCGAAGGTACGGTGGGGCCGTATCACGTTTGGGAGAAATCGCCAGGTATCAGTGGCATGGCCTTTTACGATTCAGACCGGTTCAAGCCATGGCAGCACAACCTGTTTATCGGTGCCCTGGCCGATAAAAACCTGATCCGCCTGCAGCTCAAGGATGACAAGGTGGTGCATGAGGAGCGCTTGCTGGGTGAACTCAAGGCGCGTATTCGTGATGTGCGCCAGGGGCCGGATGGCTATTTATATGTGCTGACCGATGAGGACAATGGCGTGCTGTATCGAGTGGGCTTGCAATAACCCTCAACCCTTGTGGGAGCAGGCATGCCAGCTCCCACAAGGCAAAGACCAAGCGCTTACTCGCTTACAGCCTGCTTGATCTGCTTGGAGGCTGACCAGATGCGGTAGCGCACTTCGATATCCTTGGGTACATACACCACGATCGGCAGTTTGCTGTTGTAGCGCAGCATAAAGCCTTCACCGATCACGGGGACGAATTCGGGGTGGGCCTTGCCATCGGGGCAGGCCATCATCGTGCTCATCGGCCCGCTGACCTTGTTAAGGCGATACATCGGGTAGCCCCAGCCCTTAAGGGTTTTTTCTTCCAGTTTACCGCCAAGGCGCTGCTGGTTGCAGTCGACCTGCAGGGTCTTGCCCGCGATGATCTGGACTTTGTAATCGTCTTCATTCTTCTGCTTGGGCAAATGAATGACCTGGCGGCTAAAGCCCGCCTCGGCTTTGGGATAGGGGGCGACGTCTTCCAGTTTGGCGGCGTTGGCCGCACTGCACAGTGTACCCAGGGCAAGTAGTACAGCCGCACTGTTCACCAGTGATTTCATGGTGCTTTCCTTATTTCAGATCTGAAGATGTACAAAACAACGTGTCTGGAGCAACTACAGACAACGCAGAGTGCATTAAAGTGCAAAACAGATCACTTGGCATGGATAGATTGCATCGCGCCAGTGTCGAACTGCCAGTAAACTGCCTTTTTTCCTCCGAATCACATATTTCCCGAGGTTTTGCATGACACTCAGTCCTCTTGCGGGCAAACCGGCTCCGGCTAACGTGCTGGTCGATATTGCGCGACTGGTGACCGCTTATTACACCGGTCAACCCGATGCCGCCATCGCCACCCAGCGTGTTGCCTTTGGTACTTCCGGGCACCGCGGCAGTTCGTTCGAGCTGAGCTTCAATGAGTGGCATGTACTGGCTATCAGCCAGGCCATCTGCCTGTACCGTCAAATGAAGGGCATCAATGGCCCGCTATTTGTAGGCATCGATACCCACGCATTGTCGACGCCTGCTGGCGCCAGTGCCCTGGAAGTGTTTGCTGCCAATGGTGTCGAGACCATGATCGCAGCGGGCGATGAATACACGCCTACGCCAGCCATTTCCCACGCCATCATCTGCTACAACCGTGGCCGCACTAGCGGCCTGGCGGATGGCGTGGTGATTACGCCGTCGCACAATCCGCCAGAGAGCGGCGGTTTCAAGTACAACCCGCCCAATGGTGGCCCGGCCGATACCGATGTCACCAAATGGATCGAGGCCAAGGCCAACGAGTTGCTGGCCGACAAGCTGCGCGGGGTCAAGCGCATGGGCTACGAGCAGGCCCTGAAAGCCGCCACCACCCACCGCCATGATTACCTGAACACCTATGTTGCCGATCTGCGAAACGTGATCGACATGGACACCCTGCGCGGCGCCAACCTGCGCCTGGGCGTTGACCCGCTGGGCGGTGCCGGTGTGCGCTACTGGTCGGCGATCGGCGAGCACTACGGCCTGAACCTGGACGTGGTGAACACCGAAGTCGACCCGACGTTCCGCTTTATGTGCGTGGATTGGGATGGCCGCATCCGCATGGACCCGTCATCCAGCTATGCCATGCAAGGCCTGATCGGCCTTAAAGAGCGCTTCGACGTGGCGTTTGCCTGTGACCCGGACCACGACCGCCACGGTATCGTTACCCCATCGGGCGGGCTGCTGGCGCCGAACAATTATCTGGCCGTGTCCATCGACTACCTGTTCCGCAACCGGCCGCAATGGCGCGCCGATGCTGCCGTGGGCAAGACCGTGGTCAGCAGCGGCCTGATTGACCGTGTCGCTGCGCGCCTGGACCGTCGCCTGTACGAAGTACCGGTAGGTTTCAAGTGGTTCGCCGATGGTTTGTTTGACGGCTCGCTGGGCTTTGGTGGCGAAGAGAGCGCCGGTGCCTCGTTCCTGCGTCTGGACGGCAGCGTCTGGTCCACCGACAAGGACGGCTTGATCCCGTCGCTGCTGGCTGCCGAGATGACTGCGCGCAGCGGTCGTGACCCTTACCAGCTGTACCAGAAAATGACCGAGGAACTGGGCCAGCCGTTCTCCACCCGCGTTGACGCCAAGGCCACCCCGCAGCAAAAAGCGCTGTTGGGCAAGCTGTCGCCCGAGCAGGTCAAGTCCACTCACCTGGCAGGCGAAGCCATTACCCAGATCCTTAGCCATGCACCGGGTAACAACCAGGCCATCGGCGGGCTCAAGGTCATGACTGAAAACGGCTGGTTTGCGGCACGCCCTTCGGGCACCGAAGACATCTACAAAATCTACGCCGAGAGTTTTATCGGCGACGAGCACCTCAACCGCCTGGTTGAGGAAGCACAAGTGCTGGTCGATACCGCCATCGCCTAAGCCAATAAAAAGCCCGGCCCCGCAAGGGGTCGGGCTTTTTTGTGGCTGGGCGCAAAGCGCTTAGCCCTTGGCGTTGAGTTGCACCACTTGCTGCATGTTCTCGTTGCAGGCCCGGGCTTGCTGGAGCATTGCCTCGAACGGTGCACTCATGATCTCGTCATGACTCAACCAGCTGTGTTTTTGCGTCATGGTGTACAGGTAGCGGTACTCATCCTTGCTGCGTTGGCTGCTCAGCGTCATATCGAACCACGGTGAGTTCACCTTGCAGGCCTTGATCGCCTTGCCCACCTTGGCACCTGAGAGGGTGATGTCGTAGGTCACGGTTTCCGGATCGGCCATGTACAAATCCGCCAGTTGTCCGGTGCGTCGATAGTTCATCAGGCTGTCCCAGCGCTCGCTGGCAAAGGCCGGCTTGTACACCAGTTGCCCTGACAGGTTGTCCAGTGGCCGAAGGTTGGTCAGCGTGGCCTGCACCTTGTAGCGCTCAGGCACGACAAAAGCGGTTTTCTCGCGGTTGATCTTGCAGTCGCTGATTTCCTTGCCGAAATGGTTACACAGGTTCAGGTCGGTCGCGCTGACTCCGGAGTCGGTGTCGGCAAAGCTGAGCTGCATCAGGGTCATTTGCCCCATCTGTACCTCAGCCGTGGTGCGGGCCTGACCGTCGCGGTTGAAGTGCTCGAACTTCTTCACGGCCATGCTCAGGCTTGGCTGTTCTTCAGGGATATGGTCCTGGTACACCTTGCCCTCGGCATCGATGACCAGCGCCCAGCGATTCTGGATGTCGGGCATGCTGCGCCCCGGCATAAACACCGGGTTGGTCGGGTCCAGCCACCAGACCTGGCCATTGACGTGCGCCTTGACAATGGCGTGGTTGGCCGCGCCGATGCCAGGCAGCAGCAACCCCAGCGGGTTGCTGCCACGGCTGACCCAGGCGGTCTGGGCGTTTATGCCGCTGGCCTGCAACATGGCGGTCAGCAGCACTGACAGGTCCTTGCAATCGCCGTAGCCGCGTTCTTCGATTTCATTCAGGGTAAACGGCACATAGCCACGATCCGTGGCGCGCCAGTCGCCCATATACCGGTATTGCTCGTGGATGTATTGCATCACCCCGGCCACTTGCCCGGCGGCAGGCAAACCCTTGAGGCCTGAGACGACCCTGGCGGCGCCCGCTGGCAGGTTGGCGGCGAGGATTTGGTGATAGCGCGTGGCCAGGCTGGCGAGATGATCCTGCACCTGGCCGGAACTGGCGATTTCAACCCGTGGCATCTGGCGGATATAGGCGTTGCCCGCTTCGTTGATGTAGTTAACAAAGCGCGGTGTTTTCTGCTCGATCACCAGGGTCTTGTTGTCGGATGACGGGCTGAAGGTAAAGTCCTCCATCAATTCACTGCGCCAGACGATGGGCTGTTCGGCGGTGAAAGTGCTTTTGAAGGCATCCGAACGCACGGGGGCAGGGCCGAACATCATCGGGTAATGGAAGTGCGTCATCAGCGGTTTGGCCACCGTATGTTCACGCACGGTGTAGCTGATTTGGGTGCCGATGCGCAGGTTGGGGAACGCGATCGAGGTTTGCCGAGCCCGCTGGAAGCCCTGGTCGGGGTTGGGCGCCATGCGCGTATCGATTTGCGTGGGGGCCAGGGCGACCGGTTTGCCGCCGGGTTGCGTCGACTGGGCGTCGATGATCTCCAGCTGATCAGTCTCGGGAAAGCTGAAGTCGATGCGCGACAGCATCTCGCGGCCATTGTTGGTCAGGATGGTGTAACGGTAAGTGGTGCTGCAATCGCTGCTGGTGTCTTGGTTGAAATGGCAGGTCTTGGTTGTTTCGCCCGCCAGTGCGGCCTCTGATGCCGGTTGCAATGCCGCAAAAGACGGCAGGCTGATAATCCCCAGTGTTGCGCAAATCAAAGATTTGCTGAAAGTAAAGCGGTGCATGAGCGCCTCAGGTCGTTCCCTTGAAACAGCACCCTGCGACGTTTTAGTTATGTCGATACACGCTTGCAGGATGCTGAGCGAACGGCGGATGATAATCGATCGCAACTGTATTTCCTACATTGTCAGACAATCATCTTCGCGCAGATGCCCGTTCCAGAGCCTTCGCTGTGAATTCAGGCGGCCGGCAGGGGCTGGCATACATCGACCCATTGCGCCTTGACCAGATCGGCCATGCGCGTCGGGCAAATCTTCACCGCTGTATGCGTGGCGCCGGCGGCGGGCATGACTTCACTGAAGCTTTGCAGGGAAATATCGCAGTACACCGCCAGATCGGTGGCCAGGCCGAATGGGCAAACACCCCCCACCGGGTGACTGGTCAAGGCAACGACCGTTTCGGCATCGAGCATTTTGGCTTTGCTGCCCAAGGCGTCCTTGATTTTTTTGTTGTCGATACGTGCGTCACCCCGTGCCACGAGCAACACGTTGCGTTCACCCACCCGAAAGGCCAGGGTCTTGGCAATTTGCCCGGGCTCCACGCCGTGGGCCTCGGCGGCCAGCGCGACGGTTGCGGTGCTGGTGGCCAATTCGATGATGTGCAGGTCGGGGGCGTTAGCGTGAAAAAATGCGCGTACGGATTCAAGGCTCATCAGGCTCACTCTCTGGGCAAAAGCCTGAATCTAGAGAAGCCGATGGCGCACTGTCAATGCGCCATCGGCGAGGGTGGGTCAGATGTCCAGAATGATCTTGCCGAAGTGCTGATTGGTTTCCTGGTACTTGAACGCTTCGACGATGTCGGTAAGCGGGAAGTGGCGATCAATCACGGGGCGCATGCCATTGGCATCGATTGCCCGGATCATCGCCTGCTGCTGGCTGCGGCTGCCGACCAGCACACCCTGCAGGCGCACTTGCTTGATCAGCATTGGTACAAAGTCCATCGCCCCGGTGACGCCGCTGAGGATACCGATAATCGAGATATGCCCGCCCACCCGGATGGCAATCATCGACTGCTCCAGGGTTGCCGGGCCGCCGACTTCAATGATGTGATCGACACCGCGCCCGCCGGTCAGGGCCAGGGCGGTTGCGCCCCACTGGCTGTCCTTGCGGTAGTTGATCACATGGTCGGCGCCCATCGCCTTGAGACGCTCCAGTTTTTCGTCACTGGAGGAGGTCGCAATCACCGTGGCACCCGCCATCTTGGCAAATTGCAGGGCGAAGATCGACACACCGCCGGTGCCTTGCACCAGAACCGTGTCGCCCGGCTTGAGCGAGTCGTCGGCCATCAGCGCACGCCAGGCGGTGAGGCCGGCGGTGGTCAGGGTCGCTGCTTCGGCATGGCTCCAGCGGGCCGGGGCGTGGGTGAACGATGCGGCGCTGGCGGTGACCTGCTCACGGGCATAGCCGTCAATTCCGTCACCCGGCACGGTGACAAAACCTTCTACCAGCGGGGTGCCGTCGATCCACTGCGGGAAGAAGGTGCTGACTACCGAATCGCCGACCTTGAATTCACTCACATCCGTGCCTACGGCAATCACTTCACCCGCGCCATCGGCCATCGGGATACGCTCTTCGCTCGGCCCCCACATGCCGCTAACCACCGCAAAGTCGTGATAGTTCAGCGAGTTGGCATGCAAACGCACCGTGATTTCACCGGCACCTGGCGCAGGCGCTTCGCTGTGGCCGACCACTACATTCTGATAGCCGCCGCCGGGTTTGACGAAGATTGCTTTAGTGCTCATGGGGCTTCCTCATGTTTTTACATTGCGCGAAATAACGAAATGTATAGGTAAAAATTACAACTCGATTTTCAGCCTAGCCGCAAAGTCATTAATCGCCTGCTCATTGCGTCGGTAGTAAGTCCACTTGCCGATACGCGTGGTCAGAACGAACCCGGCGCGCTGCAAAATGGCCAGATGCGCCGACGCGGTAGAAGGCGACAGCCCGGCCTTGTGCTGCAAATGGGTGACGCACACACCGATCGCAGGATCACCGTGGTCCTGGGGCGGGAAATTGCTGAGCGGGTCTTTGAGCCACTCCATCATTTGCATGCGAGTGTCATTGCCCAGGGCTTTGAGCTGTTCGAGAATCATGGATGGGGATGTTACGCTTTTTTACGAAATGTTCAAGGCTGCAGGTGTGGAGGGCGCAGTGTCGGCTCAAGGGCTGCCCAAGCCTGCAACTGACCTGCGCTGGCGCCCTGAGGCAGCAGCACAGGCCCGCCTGGGCGCGAGCGTTTTACCCGCCTGCCTGCACCACGTCGACCAGCGCACGGTTACTGAGCAGAATCTTGCCGCTGGCCTCGGCGATCTGTTCGCCGCGCTGGTTGCTGCACTCGCCGCGCAGCACGGCAATGCCGCCATTGCTGCGGGGTTTGTCCAGGGTCTGGGTGATGGTCCATTGCACGCTGAGGGTGTCGCCAGCGAACACCGGGGCGACAAACCGGCAATTGTGCTCAAGGTAGGCCACGGCGGTGCCGTAGAAGTACATGCCGATGGAGGCCGACATAAAAGCGCTGGTCATCGGGCCGTGGAGGATCGGGCGGCCAAAACGGCTGTTGGCGCAGAATTCGGCATCGCTGTGCAGCGGGTTGAAATCGCCAAACATGCCGCAGGCCCGGCTGATATGGGATGCATCAATGGTCAGTGACTGGCCAAAGGTTTCGCCTTCACTGATTTCGTCGAATGCCTTGCCTAGAAAGTTCATGTATCAAGCTCCATTGCAGTGCGTTGTTCTTCAAGCTCGCGCAGGGCCTTGCGGATGATTTTGCCGGTGGTGGTCATGGGCAGTTCATCGAGAAACTCAATTTCCCGCGGGTACTCATGGGCGGCGAGCTGGGCGCGGACATGGGCCTGCAGCTGGCGCACGGTATCGTCGCTGGCGGCGTAGCCGTGGTTGAGCACGACAAAGGCCTTGACCACTTCCGTGCGTATAGGGTCTTTCTTGCCGATGGCCGCGGCCAGTTTTACCGCCGGATGCTTGATCAGGCAGTCTTCAATCGGGGTGGGGCCAATGCGGTAGCCGGCGCTGGTGATAACGTCATCATTGCGCCCGAGAAAGTAGATATAGCCGTCGTTATCCATCGTGCCCTTGTCGCCGGTCACCAGCCAGCCATTGAGGTATTTGTCCTCGGTGGCCTGGCTGTTTTCCCAATAGCGCAGCATCTGGCTGCCGTTGGGCGTGGCCACGGCAATATGCCCTGAGCCACCTGCGGGCACGACCACGCCATAGTCGTCGACGATGGCCACGTTGAAACCCTCGACTGCACGGCCTATGGCGTGGGCACGGTAGATGCCCTGGCTGGCGCAGGAGGACACCACCAGGTTGCATTCAGTCTGGCCGTAGAATTCGTTGATGCGCACCCCCAGTGCATGATCGCCCCAGGCCAGCAGCTCATCACCCAGGGACTCGCCGCCACTGGCCACTGAACGCAGCGCCAGTGGCCAGCGCTGGCGCGGGTTTTCCACGCTGCGCAGCAGCTTGAGCGCGGTGGGCGGGAAGAACACATTTTTGATCTGCAAGTCAGCGATCAGCTCGAACACGTCTTCGGCGACAAACTTGTCGGCTCGGTAGGCCACCACGGGCACACCGTGGTACCAGGCGGGCAACAGCACGTCGAGCAAACCGCCGATCCATGCCCAGTCCGCCGGGGTCCAAATGCGGTCGCCGGGCTGGGGGAAGTCGTCATGGGAGCTGCATACCCCCGGCAGGTGGCCAAGCAGCACGCGATGGGCATGCAGCGCGCCCTTGGGGTGGCCAGTGGTGCCGGAGGTGTAGATGATCAGGGCCGGGTCCTGGGCTGCGGTGTCGAGGGTCTCGAAACGGTCGCTCTGGCGCTTGAGCTGGGTGTGATAATCCAGCACATCGGAACGCTGCGCGGGAGCATCAATGACATAGCACAGCTGCAATTGCGGCAGGTTGGCGCGTACCCCGTCGATCTTGTGCAGGCCGCTCAGATCGGTGATCAGCCCGCGCATGCCGCAGTTCGACGCGCGATGTTCGATGGCATCGCCGCCGAACAGCTTGAACAGCGGCACCGCAATGGCACCCAGCTTGTACAGGGCAATATGCGCGGTGCCGGCCTCCAGCCCCTGTGGCAGCATGATCCCGACCCGGTCCCCCGCCTGCACACCGTGTTCACGCAGGCTATTGGCCAGGCGGTTGGCGTGCTGTTGCAGGGTTGCAAAACTGTGCTGGTGTACCGAACCATCGGCGTTTTTTTCGATGATCGCAATGCGTGTGGGGTCCTCTGCCCAGCGGTCGCAGCAGGCCCGGGCAATATTGAAACGCTGCGGGGCATCCCATTGCGGGTAGCGGGCAGAGACGTGCGCTGTGTGCATGGTCGAATCCTTGTTGTTATGCGCCATGATCAGAAGCTGCCGAACGTTGAACCCAGCACCATCACCACCAGCAAGGCGGTCATGGGCACAACGGTCGTCATCATGAAAATTTGCGGATATGACTGGCGATGGGTGAGATTGCAAATCGCCAGTAAGGTGATCACCGCGCCCGAATGGGGCAGGGTGTCCAGGCCACCGGCAGCAATGGTGGCGACCCGGTGGAACAGGTCCGGGCTGATGCCGGCGGCCTCGATCATGCGCAGATAGTCACTGCCCAGGGTACGGAAGGCGATGCTCAGGCCTCCGGACGAAGAACCGGTAATACCCGCCAGCACGTTCATGCTCAGCACGGCGGAAATCAGCGGGTGCTCTGGCGAGATATTGAGGATGGTGTCCTTGATGACCGCAAACCCGGCCATGCCGGCGATCACTGCGCCGTATGCCACTTCCGAGGCGGTGTTGAAGATTGGCAGCAGTGCGCCGATGGTGCCCTTGTTGATAGTGACCGTGAGGTTGTCCCAGCGCCGCCAGTTAAGCAGGATCACAAAGACGATCGCACACATCAGTGCCAGCAGCACCGACCACAGGCCTATGACGCTCAGCGGGTCGATATTGCCAAAGCGTTCTTCACGCAACACGCTGAGGTCCAGCGCAGGCAGGATCCAGTAGCTGAAGGCCGCGTTGAGGCCGATCACCACAATAATCGGCAGCAGGGCGACCAGCAGCCCGGGCCTTTTGACCCCGTCACTGGCCGGTATTTCGTCGTCGTGGGGGCCGTAGCCTTCACCGTTGGCCATGGCCTTGCGGGCCCGTGACTGCAGCAGCCAGCTGCCCATCCAGAGCATGACGATCGAGGCAATAATGCCCAGGCCCGGGGCGGCAAAGGTGGTTGTGCCCAGATACGCGGTTGGAATCGAGTTCTGGATCGACGGCGCGCCCGGCAGCGCGGTCATGGTGAAGGTAAAGGCCCCCAGCGCGATGGCGGCAGGCATATAGCGTTTTGGCGTGCCGGACTCACGAAAAATCGCGGCGCCGATCGGGTACACGGCAAAGGCCACCACAAACAGTGACACGCCCCCGTAGGTCAGCAGTGCGCAGGCCAGGACTACGGTGAGAATGGCATGGCGATGGCCCAGTTTGCGCATAAACCAGTCAGCGATGGTATGTGCGGCCCCGGAGTCGGCGACCAGCTTGCCGAACAGGGCACCGAGGATGAACAGGGGGAAAAACTTGATCACATACAGCCCCAGCTCTTTCATAAACAACTGGGTATAGGTGGGCATGATATCGGCGGCGGCGCCGCTGAGCAGAACCGCCAGGGCGGCCATCAGCGGTGCCAGGATCAACACCGTCACGCCCCTATAGGCGAGAAACATCAACAACAGAAGGGATATCAGTATCGCCATCGTGCTCATGGGTGACTCTCTTATAATTATTGTTTTGGTAAACGGGGTCGGGATGGCTTCCGTTTACGTTTGCGTCAACCTAGAGCACGTATGCGAACCTGTCAACCTTGCCCCCCGTATTCATCAGGCGTGCGGGTCGGTCGATGGCTGTGCCGCCTGGAGGTGATGGCTGGAACCGATAAACAGGTACATCGCCGGCACCATAAACAGCGTCAGCAGGGTGCCGATGGACAGCCCGGCGAAGATCACCAGGCCCATGTCATGGCGCCCTGCAGCGCCGGCGCCGGAAGCCCACACCAGTGGCACTACGCCCAGTACCATCGCAGCCGTGGTCATCAGGATCGGCCGCAGACGCACGCCGGCGGCTTCCTCAATGGCCTCACGCTTGCTGCGGCCAGCGCGTTGCAGTTCATTGGCAAACTGCACTATCAGGATCCCGTGCTTGGTGATCAAGCCCAGCAATGTCACCAGGCCCACCTGGGTGTAAACGTTGATCGAGGCAAAGCCCATGGTGATAAAGGCCAGCGCACCAAACAGTGCTGGCGGCACCGAGAACAGGATCACCACCGGATCGCGAAAGCTTTCGAACTGGAAGGCCAGCGCCAGGTAGACGATCAAAATCGAAAACAGCAGCAAGCCGACAAAACCCCCGGACTCCTGGATAAACTGACGCGACTCACCGGAAAAATCCGAGGTGTAGCCCGAGGGCGCAATGTTGCTCAGAATGGTGTTGAGCTTCGCCAGCAACTCGCCCTGGGACACGCCGCTGACGCCCGAGAGGGTTGCCGAGTTCAACTGCTGGAAGTGGTTGATCGACTCGGGTTGGGTCGAGGTCTCGATATGCGCCACGGTGCGCGCCGGGATCATTACTCCGGCGGGCGTACGGATGTAGTAATCGAGAATCTGCCCGGGGTTGAGCCGGTCAACCTGCAGCACTTGCGGGATGACCTTGTACGAACGCCCGGCGGTGGAGAAGTAGTTGACATAGTTGCCACCCAGAGCCGCGGACAGGGCGGCGCCGACATCAGCCTGGGTCATGCCCAGCGCGGCAATTTTTTCCCGGTCGACCACCAGTCTGGCCTGCGGCTTGTCCAGTTTCAGGTCCATGTCGGCAAACCAGAACAGCTGTTGTTTCTGGGCCTCGGCCATTACCGCCTGGGCCACTTCATTGAGGTTTTCTACCGAGTCGGTGGTGGTGATCACAAACTGCACCGGCAAGCCCTGGGCGCCCGGCAACGAAGGCAATGGAAAGGCGGCGACGGTGGCCCCCGGCACCTGATTCCATTTTTGCTGCAGGTCCATGATCAGCTCGGCCTGGGAGCGTGTGCGTTCGTTCCAGGGCTTGAGCAAGACCCCGCCCAGGCCCTGATTGAGGGCCGGCAGCCCGGTCAACTGGAACATTTGCGCGTATTCAGGTTCCTTGTTGGCGATCTGGAACGCCTGGTCGGCGATGCGCTCCATCTGCTGGGGCGCAGCCGTCGGCGGGCCTTTGATCATCATGAACACCAGCCCCTGGTCCTCGGTCGGTGACAGTTCGCTCTTGGCGGTCATGCCACTGGCGGCAACCAGCACAAACAGGACAAAACCAAATATCACCAGCACCGGCCAGACGTCCAGGCCAGCTGACAGGACGCGATGGTAACGCCCGCGCAACCAGTCAAAACACTGATCGAGCCAGCGCGCGAAGCGACCTTCATCCTGCCCGGGTTTCAACAGCCGGGAGGTCATCATCGGCGACAGCGTCAAGGCCACCACCGCCGATACGGTCACTGCACCGGCCAGGGAAAAACAGAACTCCTTGAACAGTGCCCCCGTCAGGCCGCTGCGCAGCCCGATCGGTACATAGGCGGCAATCAACACGACGGTCATCGCGATAATCGGGCCGCCCAGTTCCCGCGCTGCCACCAGCGCGGCTTCAAATACGCCTTTGCCTTGCTCCTTGATATGCCGGTCGACGTTTTCCACCACGATAATCGCGTCGTCCACCACCAGGCCAATGGCCAGAACCAGTGCCAGCAAGGTCAGCAGGTTGATCGAATAACCCAGCAGGTACATGACAAAGAAGGTACCGACCAACGACAGCGGTATCGCCACCAGCGGCACGATCACCGCGCGCAATGAGCCGAGGAACAGGTAGATGACCACAGACACGATGACCATGGCTTCCGCCAGGGTCTTGACCACCTCGACAATCGACGTGTTGATGAACGCCGTGGAGTCATAGACGATTTCGCCGCGCACGCCGGCAGGCAATTGCGCCTGCAGTTCAGGGAAGGCGTTGCGCACGCTGGTGGCGACGCTGAGGATATTGGCATTGGGCGCGGCCTTGATACCGATAAACACCGAACGCTTGCCGGAAAACGCCACGCTGCTGTCGTAGCTTTCTGCGCCCAGGGTCACGGTCGCGACATCTTCCAGGTACACCAGGGCATCCTGGTTGTTCTTGATCACCAGCCGTTTGAATTCATCCACCGTGTGCAAGTCGGTGCCCGCCGTCAGGTCGACCGTGACCATTTGCCCGCGGGTCGAGCCGACGGCTGACAGGTAGTTATTATTGGCCAGCGCCGTGGCTACGTCCTGGGCGGTGACGTCATGGGCGGCCAGTTTGTCCGGGTCCAGCCAGGCGCGCAGGGCGAACTGGCGCCCGCCGAGGATTTCTGCGGTTTGCACGCCCTGGATCGAGTCGAGCTTGGGTTTGACCACCCGCACCAGGTAGTCGGTGATGTTATTGGTGGGCAGGGTGTCGCTGTAGAACCCCAGGTACATGGCATCCGTGGTTTGCCCGACGGCGACCGACAGCACCGGCTCCTGGGCCTGGGCCGGTAGCTGGTTCTTCACCGAGTTGACCTGGGTGTTGATCTCGGTCAGGGCCTTGCTGGCGTCGAAGTTCAGCCGCAGCGTGGCGGTAATGGTCGAGACTCCGGTAATGCTCGACGACGACAGATAATCAATGCCCTGGGCCTGGGCGATCGCCGACTCCAGGGGCTGGGTGATAAACCCGGCGACTGTAGCCGCATCGGCACCGTAGTAAGCGGTAGTAATGGTCACCACCGCATTTTCGGTGCGCGGCCATTGGTTGACGGGCAGCTCGAAAATCGAACGCAGCCCCAGGATAAGAATAAACAGCGAAACCACCACAGCCCAGACCGGGCGCTGAATAAAGGTATCGGTGAGCTTCATGGGTCACCTTCAGTGTTCTTGAGGCGTTGGTGCCGCATCGTTGAGCGGTGCAGCACTGTTATCGATGTGCACCGGCGAGCCATTTTTGAGTTTCATCTGGCCACTGGTGATCAACAGGTCGCCTTCCTTCACGCCGGACAGGATGGCGACCTGATCGCCACGGGTCGGGCCGGTCTTGATAAAGGTCTGTTGTGCCGTAAGTACCTCTTCACCCTTATCGTTCTTGCTCGACAACGCGATAAAAACGGTGGTGCCGTAGGGGTTATAGGTGATCGCTGTTTGTGGCACGGTCAGGTAGCGCAGCACCGCCCCCGAGTCGACAACCGCACGCGCAAACATGCCCGGCACCAGTTTTTTGCCGGGGTTGGCCACGCTGGCTTCGACCGTGATGTTGCGCGTGGTCGGGTCGAACCGGGTGTCGATGGTGCTGACGCGCCCCTTGAATGTCTGGTTGGAGAGGCCATCGGCGCTCACCGATACTGTTTGCCCGACGGCAATCGCTTCCAGTTGGGTCTGGGGCACGTTGAAGTCGATGTAAATGGGGTCGAAGGTCTGCAGCGTGGCGATTTTGTCGCCCGGGTTAAGGTATTGCCCGGGGTTGACGGCGGTAATCCCGATACGCCCGGCAAAGGGGGCGCGAATGGTTTTTTTCGCCACCAGTGCACGCTGCTGCTCTGCAGCGGCCAGTTTGGCTTTGAGGTCGGCGCTGTCGCTGTCCACTTGTGCCTGGGACACGGCGTTGACCGCCAGTTGCGCACGGTCACGCTTGAGGACGATGGCGGCCAGGTCCGCCGTGGCTTCCAGCGAGTGCAGCAGGGCGATGTCCGAGTCGGCATTCAATTGCACAAGCAGCGCCTGTGCTGCCACTTCCTGGCCCGGGACAAAGCCGATGCTGCGCACGATGCCGCCCACTTCGGTGGTCACATCCACCCCGCGCACGGCCTTTATCGAGCCGATGGCGGAGACCGTTGGCTGCCAGTCGTCGAACGGTACCTTCAGGGCCGTGACCACGGCGGCGGGCAAGGGCTGTTTCGACTGGGCGATCAGGGCTGAAATCTGGGTGAACTTGACCCCGGCGATGATCGCCACGATAACCAGCACCACCACGATCATGATGATCATCGGCCGCCACAGCCGACGCTTGCGCGGGCCGCCGGGTGCAGTGGGCTGGGGAGGCAGGGCAGAGGCAGTCTTGTCATCAGCCATGGGGGTACTCGCTGTTTCAGTGAGCCGGTCAGTCGAACCGGGTGGGGGCGGCAGGCATGGTCTTGTTATGGGCCGGCATCAGTTCTTCCCGGGTTGGCAGGCCGAAGCGGTCAGGGTGACCCTTGCTGCCAGGGTCAACGTCGCGGCGGTTCCACCAGCCACCGCCCAGCGCCTGGAACAGCGCTGCGCTGTCGCTGTAGCGCACGGCCTGGGCCTGGACCCGGGTGAGTACGGTGTTCTGGTATGTTTGCTGCGCCGTGAGCAGGTTGATATAAGCCACTGCACCCAGGCGGTACTGCGCCTGCACCAGCGCAAGGCTGGCCTGGGCCGAGCGTTCTGCGGCCACTTGCTGCTTGAGTGCCTCGGCATCGGCCTCCAGCGCCCTGAGCACGTTGGCCACATCCTGGAACGCAGTAATCACCGTACCCCGGTACTGCGCCGCCGACTGGTCATACGCCGCCACGGCCGCCCGCTTGCGGTGTTCAAGCGCACCGGCATCGAACAGCGGCTGGGCGATGGCCCCGGCCAGGCTCCAAACGCCCGAGCCTGCGGAAAACAGCTTGCTGCCACTGGCCACCGTGGAACCCAATGAGCCGGTGATGCTGAACTGTGGCAATTGATTGGCCACCGCCACGCCAATATTGGCACTCGCCTCATGCAGTTGCGCCTCTGCGGCACGCACGTCCGGGCGCTGGCTGACCAGTGCCGAGGGCAAGCTTACCGGCAATTCTTGCGGCAGATGCAGGGAGGCCAGGTTGAAACGCTCGCCCTTGTCCTGATTGGGGAACCTCCCCAGGTAGCTCATCAACTGGTTACGGGTTTGCGCCAACTGTTTTTGCAACGGCGCCAGCGTCGCGCGGGTTTGCGCCAGGGCGGTTTGCTGGGTCAGCACATCGGTATCGGCAATAGCGCCGAGGCGTCGCTGGGCCTGCAGCAGGTCGAGCTGGTCGCTCTGTAGCTGGATGATTTGCCCGGTCGCCGCGATCTGGTCGCGCAGGGACGCCAGGTTCACCGCAGTATTGACCACATTGGTGGACAGCGTGAGGTAGGTGGCCTCCAGCGCAAAGCGCTGGTATTGGGCTTGCGCCGTGGACGATTCGATTTGCCGGCGCGTACCGCCGAAGACATCCGGTGCATACGACACATTCAGGGATGCGGAGCTCAGGGTCAGAATCGGCGCAGACGCAGCGCCTGTGCTGGCCCCGGAGACCTTCTCACGGGTTTTCGACAGGTTGGCGCCCACCGAGGGAAACAAGGACGCCTGATCGGCATAGACCAGCTCATTGGCCTGGCGCAAGGCTGCCTGGGCGGCGCTGACATCCGGGTTGGCGCGCAACGCCTCTTCGACCAGTGCGTTCAACTCCGGCGAGCGGAACAGCGTCCACCATTGCCCGGGGATATCCATGCCGGCGATCAGCCGTTGCGCAGCGCCCCCTGCGGCAATATCAGCCTGCGCGGTGCGGGTGAATGCCTGTTGTGTGTAGTCGGCATCCGCAGCCAGCTCGGGCCGCACGAAGTCCGGCCCCACGGTACAACCGGCGAGGGCTATCAACAACAGGCTCAGCGGCAGGCGCCGGGACATCCAGCAGCCCTCCTGAAAGGGCACGCAGTGACTGGCTTCAAGTCACGTTGGCAGGTGGATTGAACGTTAATCCAAACCCGATGCAACCGCCAATAGAGGAAACTTTGCCCCGCAAGGGTTGTGCGCGGCTCCAGGCTATCGGCTGCAGCGGCTGTGCCATCTATTTTTGCGACCGGTTAGCCAGTAATCAGGTTAGAGTGCCCATCACCCAATCAATCGTTATGTGAAGAATGAATCGTGCGCTGTTTGTTTCTCTGGATGGGCCTAAGGGCGCCGGCAAAACCACACTGTTGGAAGCCGTCACCCAAGTACTGAGGGCAGACAACAAAAAGGTCATCCGGCTTTGCGAGAAAAAAAGCGATCCCGGCCGGGGGGCAACAATGGCCCTGGTGAACCAGCTCGTCAGATATCCCGACCGGGAATTGGAGTTACGGGTTTGCGAGCGCCTTGCCGATAGCCGTAGCTGGATTTCCCGGCATGTATTGGCTAAACAGCCCTCAGACAGCATCATCCTGATCGATCGCTGGTACCCGTCTGATGCCGCGTTTCGCCGGCTAACCCCGTTTGCAGAGATTCTGCAGTTGAATATCGATCGCAACGTGCAAGTCCCGGACCTGCATGTCGGGGTGGTCACGCCCCCGGAAATATCATGGGCGAGGGCCGCGGCACGGTCACGCGGGTTGGGCAGTACGGTGATGCTTAAGCTGGAGGAACATGTCGCTTCTACTCAGGCGTTCGAACGGGCGATCACCGATCACGGCTGGGTTTTATGCCGTAATGAAGGAACCGTTGAAGAAGCAACGATGCAGGTGGTTTCGCAGATCTATAGAGTGCTTCAATGCTCCGTAGACGAAGCTGGCTGCACCGGTGTTGATACAGTTGAAATAGCCGTTGCGCGGAGCTGAACCGGCCTCATGAATTCGTGAGGCCGGTTTTCACCGAAAGGCAACTATTTGCAGTTGCCTGCCTTTCGATATCCCGCCGCTTGAGCCTCTGATTCAGAGCCGAAAGCTATCTGGTTTTTCGCGGACACCTGGGCATAACCAGGGCACCCCGTAGACAGGTGGTAGATCTGGCTCTTGCGGTTGCCCTTGATCGTAGTCTCGCCACTTGCACTCGCCAGGGTTGGCTGCACGGGTATACGTTGAGGATCAAGCGCAATGGCACTGACGACCCCGTCACCCACCGCCTTGTACCCTTGGCTCCATCGACGCTCGCCCGTTACGAAAGGATTGGAGTGCCCCATTACGGCTGCAATGCGCCGATCTCGCTCTTTCTCCCAGGATGACACCGGGTATTGCTTGTCCCAGGCCATCAGTAGCTGTTGCTGCTGACGAGACATACTCAGCCGGTATCTGTCGAACATGTAAAAGGTGGTTCTGGCGACCAGTCCCTTGACCTCGTCACGCGGCTCCGCAGCACGTTGATCGAAATCAACCCGCGTCTTGCATTGCCCATACTGTGGCGCTACCCCGGTGGCCATGCCGTAGTTGAAATTACTGCGATCGCCGTTCACCTCGCCAACAGAGGGGTAGAGGTTGAACAGATCGGCTTCCATCGCCCGGAATACGGGATCATCATCCACGCACTGTTTTCGCCCACCGTTCTGCCAGCATTGGCGTTGATTACCGAAAGTCCAGGCAGGAACGATATGCTCCCATTCTGTGCGTTGCGCGCGGCTTTGTTGTTTCCTGGTTTGATAGCCGCAAGACTCGGCATCGATTCGGCCACCTGACTTGCCTACCCATGTCCATTTGCAGCCGCAATACAGCTCACCCGTAGCACTGTTGGCCTGGTCGAGATAGATCTTCTGCTTTGCGATGACCTTGGCTTCGGAAAATGTCGTTGGGGGGCTTGAAAAGGCAGGGGTAATGACCGCGAGGGACAGCGCTACTACAGCAAGCAGTTTTTTCATTGGACAGCTTAAGTGTTTGAGAGAAAACACATTATACGCACGACTACATGGCCACCGATGGAGAACGCGAGGGCCTGGATGCGCTGTCCGAGGTATTGTGCAGAGGCGCCCGACCACGGCCGGGCGCCATTTGATTCACCCCGTGTGGTGGCTCTTGGCAAGACCGTAGACGCAGGGGGTGAGCCCTTCGAAACGCGCTTTTAACTGCAACGCCAGATACAGCGAATAATGCCGTGACTGATGCAGGTTGCCACCGTGGAACCAGAGGTTTGCCTGCTGCGTCGGCTTCCACATGTTGCGCAGTTCGCCCTCGTACGGGCCGGGATCATTCGTGGTTCCAGACCCCAGGCCCCAGCAACGGCCGACCTTGTCCGCTACTTCCCGGGAAATCAGCTTCGCCGCCCAACCATTCATTGAACCGTAGCCGGTGGCGTAGACGATCAGGTCTGCCGGCAGTCGACTGCCATCGGTGAGTACGACGGCATCGGCTTCGATACATTCGACGCCAAGGCCAGGTGCGCTCTTGAGCTTGATCGTACCGTCAGCGATCAGTTCGCTGGCGCCGACATCGATGTAGTACCCGGAACCACGGCGTACATATTTCATGAAAAGCCCGGACTCGTCGTCACCGAAATCGAGCATAAAGCCAGCCTTGGTCAGGCGCTCGTAGAAGTCCTTGTCGCGCTCCTTGATCGCGGCAAAGATGGGCTGATGAAAGCCTGGCATCACCTTGTAAGGGATCGAGGCGAACAGCATGTCGGCCTTGTCCGTGGTCAAACCCGATTCCAGGGCATCTTCCGAGTAGAGCCCGCCGAAGACCAGTTCCATCAAGCTGTCGGAGCGCACGATATGGGTGCTGGAGCGTTGCACCATGGTCACCTCGGCGCCGTTCTCCACCAGGTCGGCGCATATGTCGTGAGCCGAATTGTTCGCGCCGATGACCACCGCGCGCTTGCCGCTCCAGGCGTCGCCACCGGGATGGCGGCTGGAATGATACTGCTGGCCATTGAAAACCTCGGCTCCCGGATAACTTGGCACATTGGGTACGCCAGACATGCCGGTGGCGAGAATCAACTGAGTCGGTTGTAACGTCACACGTTCGCCATCACGCAGCACTTCAACCGTCCAGGTGCCGCTTTGCTCGTCAAAGCTGGCGCTGACGCATTCCGTACGCGGCCAGTAATTGAGCTCCATGACTTTGCTGTACATTTCCAGCCAGTCGCCAATCTGGTCTTTTGGGGTGAAGACCGGCCAGTGATCGGGGAAGGGCAGGTAAGGCATATGGTCGTACCAGACCGGGTCGTGCAGGCACAGCGACTTGTAGCGACCGCGCCATTGATCGCCAGGCCGGTCAGCCTTGTCGACGATCAGGGTAGGTACGCCCATTCGCTTGAGCCGCGCAGCGAGCCCCAGCCCCCCTTGGCCGCCGCCCACGATCAGGCAGTAGGGTTGCGTGGAGATACCCAGCGTTGCTTCTTCATCACGTCGACGCTCCTGCCAGTTGCGTTTGTCTGCGTGGGCGTGACCATGGCTGGCACCCATCGGGCGACGGCGACCGCTGGGCTCTTCAAACCCCTTGAGTTCCCGCATGGTCGTCAGCAGCGTCCAGCACAGGCCATTCTTCAGGCGCACATAGCCTTTACCTCGCGCCGCTTGTGTTTCCAGGCTGATCCAGCCTTCGAGCACACCGTTATTGAGCGTCGCTTCGCCTTCCACTTGCCACCGCTCAGGGCGCGTCTGGTCGAGGCGTGTTTCAAGCATCTCGCGGATGGCAGGCTTGCCCTCCAGGGTCAGCAGGTTCCAGCTGAACAGCAGCAGGTCACGCCAGTGACACTCGCTGGCGAACAATTCCAGCGTGCCGTCCAGATCACGTTGGGCAAGACGCTCGTTGAGGCTTTCGACCCAGGCCGCAAGCTGAGCCGTTGGCGTGTGCAGAGGTGTTTCGACAGCGATGTTCATGGGGTTTCTCCCGATCTTGTTGTTTTGGTAACAACCAGCCCAGAGCAAGGCCCGGGCCATCTTTGTCAAAGCCCCGTTGCAGAGCGGCGGCGGCTGTACTGCTCAGGCCCGGACGCGGATCTCTGTCACGTTTTTGGAAAGGGTGGATGACAGAGTGTCACCCGGTACGAAAAGCGCCCGTTGCGAGCTTTTGATATAAGCTGCAAACAGCCCCGTATCCTGACCGTAACGGAGAACAAGAATAATGAAACCGGCCTTGATCAACGCCCATGCACAACAAGTGCTACAAGCCGTGCAGGGCACTATCGCCAGCCACAGCCCCGATGCTGACCTGGCCATCACCCGATCCTGGCGCCGCTGCCTGGATCAGCATCAGCTCGACCCTGCCAGCCGCCGCGCACCCAACGTGCTTGAGCATCCACGCTTGCAGGACCACCGCGCGCCTCTGGAACACATCATCGCTGGCGCGCATTGGCAGATGGGCAACCTGCACCAGCAACTCGGCCGTGATGGCCACGTTGTGCTTCTCACCGATGCCCGCGGCGTAGCAATCGACAGTGTGTTCAACGAAACCGAGCGAGCGCAGCTTCAGCGTTCCGGGTTGTGGCTCGGATCGGTCTGGAGTGAAGAATATGAAGGCACCAATGGGGTCGGCACCTGCCTGGTCGAGCGACAGCACGTCACCATCCGCCGTGATGAACATTTCCGTGGCAAGCATGTCGGTCTAACCTGTTCGGCGAGCCCGATATTTGATGCCAGTGGAGAATTGCTGGCCGTGCTTAACCTCTCCTCTGTGCGGGATGACCTCAGCCTTCAGCAACATTTCCAGGCCGTGGCATTGACCCACCTGTCAGCCAGGCTGATTGAGAGCTGTTTTTTCCTGGGCCAGGATCCGCAGCGCTATTTGCTGCGTTTTCACCCTGAAGCTGGCTTCGTCGGGCTGCTGGGTGAAGGGCTGCTCAGTTTCGACGAGAGTGCCCGTATCTGTTCCATCAATCATGCTGCGCTGGATCTGCTGGGCCTCGGCCGTGACCAGGTGGTTGGGCAATCCCTGACCATGCTGTTGGAAACACCCGTCGATCAGTTGATGAGCCAGGCCAGCGCCCAGTCGAGTGTCTGTTGGCCAATGCGCCTGGTAGACGGACGCCTGTTCTACGCACAGTTGCGCGAGCCCACGCAGCCGGCGCCTTTGGTCACGCCGCCAACGCCCATGATCAACGACGTGCACGTGTGCCTGGAAGACCCGCGCCTGCAACGCGGCTTTACCCGTGCAATACGTGTTCTGGAACATGACGTACCGGTGTTTTTACAAGGGGAAACCGGTACCGGCAAAGAAGCTTTTGCGGCAGCGCTGCACCGAGCCAGCGGCAGGGCGAAGCAGCCGTTTGTGGCGATCAACTGCGCGGCCATTCCGGAAACGCTGATCGAGAGCGAGTTGTTCGGCTATCGCGGCGGCAGCTTCACTGGCGCACGCAAGGACGGGATGATCGGCAAACTGGAGCAGGCCGATGGCGGCATCCTGTTTCTCGATGAGATCGCCGACATGCCACTGGCGTTACAGACTCGCCTGCTGCGAGTACTGGAGGAACGCCAGGTGGTGCCGCTCGGTGGCGCGACGGCACGTCCTCTTGACCTGCGCCTTATCAGTGCCAGTCACCAGGATCTGCATGCCTGTGTGGCCGAAGGGCGTTTTCGTGAAGATCTTTTTTACCGCATTGCCGGGTTCACCGTGCAGCTACCGCCGTTGCGCGACCGAGCAGACAAGGGCCGTTTGCTTGACCTTCTGCTGCTCGAAGAGAGCAAAGGTTCAAAAATTCGGCTGGAGGCGGGCGTCAGGGAACGCCTTCTGAAACAACCCTGGCCGGGCAATGTCCGGCAACTGCGTACATGCCTGCGCACGCTGGTCGCCTTGTCGCTGGAGGGGCGTATCACTCAAGACGACTTGACGGAGTTGCTACCGGCAGTACCCGCGACAGTCGCATTGGCCGAAGATCCACTTGGCGTATCCGAACGGCAGACGCTGCTGGCGTTGATCGAGGCAGAACATTGGCATATCGCCCATGTGGCAGCGCGCCTGGGGATTAGCCGCAATACGCTCTATCGCAAACTGCGCCACCACGGTATTTCACGGCCCGGTTGAAAGCAGCGTGACCTTGCCGCGTTAACAAGGAATGTGCGTTTTTCGATCCGTGTTTTTAATTCGATCTATAGTCTCTGTTCCCGAAAATGCTTACGGAACGCTCGATATGAGGCTTAAATCGGCCAGGGCCAATGCGCGTTTTACACCCTGTCATCCTGTTGAACCTGAAGTACATGACCTGTGCACCTGTAGCTCGCCGGCTATACAGGATTTCCACGCCAGAATGATGCACGATCTGTCTCGACGTGACGTTTATGGCGGTATCAAACCCAAAGCTGCGCAGCTTTCTGAAGTGCGCCCATCGAGTACTTCAGGGCAAGGTAACAACGCTGAATCCAGCTCGAGTACGCTGTTGCTCAAGAATCTTCGCTTGTTCAACGGCAGCGCTGTGCTCGACGATAGCGTCTGCATCCTGATCAAGGATGGCGTGATCGACTCACTGCTCCCCGCCAATACAGAGGTTGCAGGCGCCGTGGTTATCGACTGCGGGCGAAGGGTGGTGATGCCGGGGTTGATCGATGCCCATTGGCACACTACGTTAGCGGGCATCACGCAACTTGACGCCATGAGTGCAGACCCGGGCTATATCCATCTAATCGCCGCCCGCGAAGCAGAAAGCACCTTGATGCGCGGCTTTACCACGGTACGCGACCCTGGGGGGCCTTCGTTTGCATTGAAGCGTGCCATTGATGAGGGCGTTATTGCAGGGCCTCGCATTTATCCTTCCGGCGCCATGATTTCACAAACCTCAGGTCACGGTGATTTCAGGATGCGATCCGAGATTCCCCGCGGCTCACTCAGGCCACTGAGCGTGACTGAGCAACTGGGGGCTGCAGCCATAGCCGATGGCGATGCGGAGGTGCTCAGGCGGGCCAGAGAGCAGCTTATGCTCGGGGCATCACAGCTGAAACTGATGGCCGGGGGCGGCGTCGCGTCTACTTATGATCATCTCGATAGCACCCAGTTTCTGGAGTCGGAATTAAGAATGGCGGTTGAAGCCGCTGCCGATTGGGGCACCTATGTGATGGTGCATGCGTATACGCCCAAAAGTATCCAGCGTGCCATTCGCGCCGGGGTGAAATCGATCGAGCATGGCCAGCTGGCTGATGAAGAAACCGTGCGCATGATGGCCGACAACGATATCTGGTGGAGTCTTCAGCCTTTCCTGCAGGATGAAGATGCCAATGTTTACCCTGATCCTGTACGGCGAGAGCGCCAGCGCGTGGTGGCTGAGGGCACCGCGAGAGCTTATGAGCTTGCTCAGCGCTTCAATATAAAAACGGCCTGGGGGACTGATGTTTTATTTAATCCGCAAAAAACATCCACTCAGGGAAGACAGCTTGCAAAGTTGACCCGGTTTTACGCTGCGCACGACGTCGTGAACATGGCGACAAAGATGAATGGGGAACTGTTGGGGCTGTCGGGCGCCCGTAATCCATATCCCGGTAAAATTGGTCGGATAGAACCAGGTGCATTGGCCGATCTGTTGGTTGTCGAGGGTGACCCCACGGTAAGCCTGGCGTTTCTGGAGACCCCGGATGCAACCATCAGCCTGATCATGAAAGGCGGGAAAATATATAAAAAGAACTTCTAATCATCCACCCTAATCAGAGAGAGACTTTCATGATTACACTTCACCACCTCAACGCGTCCCGATCGCTGCGTATTCTTTGGCTTCTCGAAGAAATGGGAGAGCCTTATACCCTGGTTCGCTATCAGCGCGATCCTGCCACTCGTCTTGCTCCGGCTTCACTGAAAAACATTCACCCGCTGGGCAAGTCACCGGTGATTGAGCTGGACGGGCAGGTGCTGGTTGAGTCCGGCGCCATCGTCGAATACCTGATCCGCCGGTTTGCGCCCCGGCTGGAACCCGCGTTCAGCTCACCGGATTACCTTCCGTACCTGCAATGGATTCACTTTGCAGAAAGCTCGGCGATGGTGCCGGTGCTACTCAAGCTGTTCACCCAGTTTGAGACCAATGCAGGGACTCAGCTCAAGTTCCTGGACGGCTACACCCGGACTGAGTTTGATAAAGTCCTGGGGTATCTGGACAGTGCGCTTGTGAACAAAACCTTTATTGTGGGGGATACATTGTCAGGGGCTGACTTTATGCTGGCCTTTGTTGCCATCACTGTGGTCGAGCAGATGAAGTGCGGGGCGCAGTACCCGCATCTGCAGGCTTACCTGCAACGTCTGGCTGAACTGGACAGCTGGAAGCGAGCATTGAAGCTTGAGCGTGAACTCGACGAACAGTCAGGGGGCTCGGAGTAGAAACTCTGGCCCGAGCAGGCACGCAGATGTAACGCAGACACCCTGGCATCTGCGCACATCATTGTGTGGGCTCGGCGATCCTCTCTGTTATGCCAGGATCAACCCAGCGAGCGGTCAGACAACTGGCCATCTACCAGGCGGTGAAGGCCCAGAGGGTTGGCGTTTTTCAATGCGTCAGGCAACAGGTTGTCGGGGTAGTTCTGGAAACACACCGGGCGCAGGAAACGATCAATCGCCAGGGTGCCCACGGAAGTGCCCCTGGCATCGGAAGTGGCCGGGTACGGTCCGCCGTGGACCATCGAGTCGCAGACTTCCACACCGGTCGGGTAACCATTGAGCAGGATGCGTCCGACTTTCTGCTCCAGTAGCGCAGTCAATTCGCCGAACTGCTCAATGTCAGTCACTTCGCCGATCAAGGTGGCCGTCAGTTGGCCATGCAAGCTGTTTATCGCGGCACTGAGCTGAGCCTGATCCTCAACCTCAACCACCACGGTGCTTGGCCCGAAGACTTCTTCCTGCAACACTTCATCCCCTTCGAGCAACAGGCTGACATCAGCCTTGAACAGCTGCGGCCATGCCTGGTTGCCTTGCTGCGCCTGCCCGGCCAGGTGTTGGATGGCGTCATGGGCAAGCAACTTGTCCAGGCCCTGGCCGTAGCTGCGCAAGGTGCCGGGGTTAAGCATGGTCTGCGCGGGTTGCTCGCTGATTTGCACGGCCAACTGGTCAATAAAGGTCGTGAATGCTGCCGAGCGCAGGCCAATGACCAGCCCCGGATTGGTACAAAACTGCCCGCAACCCTGCACAACCGAGGCGCACAGTTCGCGGGCGATGCTGGCGCCGCGTACCACAAGGGCCTGGGGCAGGACGATCACCGGGTTGATGCTGGACATCTCGGCAAACACCGGGATTGGCCGGGGGCGTGCCGCTGCCATGTCACACAACGCGCGGCCGCCCTTGAGCGAGCCGGTAAAGCCGACGGCATGAATTGCCGGGTGCTTGACCAGCGCCTCACCCACGCCAGCGCCGTAGATCATGTTAAAGACACCGGCGGGCATGCCGGTGCGTTCGGCGGCACGCAGCAAGGCATCGGCGACCCATTCTGCAGTAGCCATGTGCCCGCTATGGGCCTTGAACACGACCGGGCAGCCGGCTGCCAGTGCCGAGGCGGTGTCACCGCCCGCTGTGGAGAACGCCAAGGGAAAGTTGCTGGCGCCAAACACCGCCACCGGCCCCAGGCCAATGCGGTACTGACGCAAGTCGGGACTAGGCAGGGGAGTGCGATCCGGCAGGGCCTGATCGATGCGTGCGCCATAAAAATCACCACGGCGCAGCACCTTGGCGAACAGGCGCATTTGTCCGCTGGTGCGCCCGCGCTCACCCACAATACGACCCGCAGGCAATGCCGTTTCCCGGCAGACAACCGCCACGAAGTCATCCCCCAGGGCATCCAGCTCATCGGCGATCGCGTCCAGGAAGCTGGCGCGGCGCTCCGCACTCAAGCCGCGGTAGGCCGGGTATGCCGCTGCGGCAGCCGTGGCGGCATGGTCAACTTCCTCGGCGGTGGCCTGGTGAAAGTCGTAGGCGAGGGCCTCGCCGGTGCTGGCGTCGACACTCTTGACGATGACGCTGCCCAGGGCGCTGCGTTGGCCACCGATGTAGTTGTGACCGAGAATCTGAGTCATTGGGGGTCTCCTTTAAAGTGTGCCCATGCCGCCGGGCGCGAACACCCCATCGACCGGGGTGATACCGTTGATCAAAGGCGC
>Ga0302347_1001222_pt1 | contig 32098 bp, 31 predicted proteins | sample PhyWR1_FD_202178 | JGI IMG/M metagenome (GOLD analysis project Ga0302347, IMG submission 202178) | Leaf surface microbial communities from wheat plants in UC Gill Tract Community Farm, Albany, California, United States - DLSL W.R1 (v2)... | ecosystem: Host-associated > Plants > Phyllosphere >... | reverse complement strand
GTGATTGCACTGGTGGGCCGACTGCAGCACAACAGGATGTCGCCGTTTTGCGGTGTCTCCAGCGGCTCTTCAAAGTACTCCACAGAGCCTTCCTGCAGACGAACCTGGCAGGTGTTGCACAAACCCGCGCGGCAATTGAATGCGGGTGCCAGGCCAGCCTGCTCTGCGAGGTCCAGCAGCGAGTGACAATCTTTATCCCAAGGCACCCGAGTGCCTGACGGCATAAAGCACACGTTCAGCGTGTCGTTGCCCGGGCTCGGTAAGATGGGTGTGATGGCGGGTGCTGCAACCGGCCCGATCTCGTCTTCCGCGAGCACGGCGGCGGGCCCAAAAAATTCATAGTGAATACGCTCCTGGCTCACCCCAAGGCTGCGCAACAGGCGCCAGTTCGCCTGCATAAACGGGCGCGGGCCGCACAGGTAGACATCGTAGTCATCCAGAGGCAGTAACTGTTGCAGGGTCTGGCGGCTGATCAGGCCTTGGCTGTGATAGCGCTGTCGGTCCTCTGCAGCAGGGTAGCGGTAGCAAAAATGCACCGCAATGCCCGGACGCCGATCGGCCAGTGCCAGTACTTCGTCGCGCAAGGCATGCGCCGCACCGTTTTCACAAGCATGCACAAAGTGCACGGCGCGGCCCTGCTGCAGGCTCAGGGTGTGCAGCATGCTGACCATCGGCGTCAGCCCGACCCCACCGCTGAACAGCAGCACGGGCCGGGTGCTGAGTTCGTCCAGCATAAAGGTGCCGGACGGGCCTGCGACTTGCAACTCGTCCCCTACTTGCACACAGTCATGCAGATGGTTGGAGCCCAGCCCCGGTTTCAGGTGAGGCTGATCGAAGGGCGCAGGCTCGCGCTTGACCGAAATTCGCACCTGGCCCGGCTGGGTGGCGCAGGCACTGAAGCTGTAGTTGCGCAGCAGGGTGCTGTTGTCGGCCAGGTGCAAGCGCAGGGTCAGAAATTGCCCCGGGCGAAAATCCAGACGACTGATGCCATCGACCGGAGCTAGGACAAAGGAGGTAATGATCGCGCTTTCCGGCTGTTTGTCGATCACCCGCCAGGCGTTGAAACTGCTCATCTCAGGCCTCCACAGTGTTCGACAGAGCGGGTACCAGCGCGATCAGGTTTTCGGCTTGCTCAAGGGCAATTAACCGCCCCAGATTGCGTCGAAAGCGCAGCGGCCCTGCGTCTGAAGCCAGGTCGATATTGGGGCTGCGCTTGTGGCTCATGCCCTGATGAACCGCGCTGAGCACAACCCGGTCTTCAGCAAAGGCGTGGCGTACGTCTTCGTCAAACTGGCGGGAAATCTCTTGGTTGTCCTGATCGAAATTACGCACCTGAAACCAGTAGTAGCGGGTATTCGATTCATCGATGGGGGTCATAAAGTTGTAGGAGTTCATCAGGAACACCTGTTCATGCAGCTCGCCGTCATCGCTGCCGGTACCCGCCGGGGTGAAGATGGCCTTGATAATGGCTTGCGCCGGGTAATGGACTTCGTAGTGTTGCTTGCGGTCGCAGTTGCCGCTGAATTTGACGAACTTGGCATAGAAGGGTGCCACCTCAACGTCACGCATCCAGCGCGATACAATCACGCCCGCATCGGTGACCGTGGTTTTCAGCGGCTCCAGGGCGCAGGCGGCGTTGCCAAAGGATGATTGATGAACCCAGGCCACATGGGACGGGTCCAGCAGGTTGTCGGTCATATACAGGTAATTGCAGGGGATCAGCATGCTGTCGCCACGGTTCAGGCCCCAGTCCGGGTCATCCCATTCCGGGACGTGGCAGATCTTGTCGGCATCGGCCAGAGCGGCATCGCCCATCCAGATCCAGATCAGGCCATAACGGATCTGCAGCGGGTAGCTGCGCACCTTTGCGCCCTTGGGCACATGGCTGCTGCCGGGAGCCTTTACACAACTGCCGGAGCAGTCGAAGGTCAGACCGTGATAACCGCACTCGATGTCATCACCCTTGCGTCGGCCTAATGACAGCGGCAACTTGCGGTGCGGGCAGGCATCCTCCAGGGCGACCGGGGTACCATCGCCCTTGCGATACAGCACCACAGATTCGTTGAGCAGCTTGACCGGGAGCAGGGCATCGCCCAATTCGGTTTCACTGGCTGCGACGTACCACGCGTTGCGCATAAACATGCGTTCTCTCCTTATTATTCTGGTGTGTGCCCTGTGCGAGGACGAGACCAGAATAAGAGGGAGTGATTGAGTAAGAATAGATGGGTAAAACTGTTAAGTGATTTAGCTTTGCTTAACTATCAATCTTGCAAACACATAAGAGCACTGTGTGAGTAACGACCGCGATTAACCGGTCAGAGAGGCCAACGCCCGCTCCCATATCTGCCGTGTACGCACCCACACCAGTTCCTGCCAGTCCGGGTCGGCGGGGAAGAATTGCTCCAGCAGCTTGAGCTTGATCTGCCGCGCCTCGGGGCTGAACAAATCTCCATGCAGATGCAGCCACTGGTCGTCGCGCAGCACCGTATGAATCTGCTCGCCGGGGTAGGTGCCGCACTCGATCACAAAGGGCATCAACCGTACCCCGGGCAGGGCGTCGATGATTGCCTGCGAGGTGTAACCGGTGGCGGTCGCGGCAACGCCGGTGTCGCTGTGGCTGCCAGCACCGGTCATCAGGGTGAACAGCCAGGGGCCAAACAGATGCTGTGCATCTTCCAGTGCCGGGTAAGGGGCCTGGGCGATGGTCATCAGCATCGGATGACCATAGTCACCGGCGCCGGTGTGCAGGTCGAAGCACATGACGCTGCTGGCGTGCCCGAGGTGTTCCTGGAGAATGCGGTGCAACGTCCGGTTCGACCAGCTGGCACCGTTGCCGCCGTAAAACAGCCCGTCGGGATGCCGATACTGGCCCGCTTCGACGATGGACATCACCGCCGACCAGCCTTCGCCCTGCACCCGCTCATTGAGCAGGGCATCGGCCCGGTCGCGGTGCGGGCCGTGCAATTGGTCGCAACTATAGACCTCATGCAGCGCTTCATAGGCCTGGTTGTCGGGTGGTGTGCGGCTGAAGTCCAGATAGTTGCGGTTGAGGTCGATATTGTCTTCATTGACCCGGCGCATCCACGCCGTACCCCAGGGGTTGATCAGGTGAATCATCAGCACCGCGACATCATCGGGCAGGCTGCGCCCGCGCAAGCTGTGCAGCCATTGGCGCTGGCAGTCCGAGCCGTAATAGCCTTCCACGCCGTGGGTGCCGCTCAGGGCCACCAGCAGGTGTTTGGCCAGCGGATTGCCCAGCAAGGCGACGTCAGTACCCAGAGCCTCGCCAAACGGGCCATGTAGCGGGTGTGGGTACTCGTAAAGCTGTGCCCCGGCCTCGTTGGCCGCGGCCAGAAACTGTTCCCGCTGATGGGCAAAACTGCGGTGTGAAGGGAAGCCTGTGGCCATGTCTTGCTCCTGTTCAAAAATGCTCACTTCAAGCGCCCGGAAAGGAACTGGGTCAAGCGCTCGCTCCTGGGGTTGACCAGCACTTCGCCGGGCGGCCCCTGTTCTTCAACCAGGCCCTGATGCAGGAACATCACATGGTTGGAGACGTTGCGTGCAAAGCCCATTTCATGGGTCACCACCACCATGGTGCGGCCTTCCTCGGCCAGAGCCTGCATCACCTTGAGCACTTCGCCCACCAGTTCCGGGTCCAGGGCCGAGGTAGGTTCGTCGAACAGCATCACCTCCGGCTCCATCGCCAGCGCCCGAGCAATGGCGACCCGCTGTTGTTGACCGCCGGACAGGTGCGACGGGTATTTGCTTTCGACCTCCGGTGCCAGGCCGACCTTGTGCAGGTACTGGCGCGCCCGCTCGACGGCTTCTTTGCGCTTGATCCCCAGCACATGCACCGGGGCTTCGATGATGTTTTCCAGCACGGTCATGTGCTGCCACAAATTGAAGTGCTGAAACACCATCGCTAGTTTGGTGCGGATTTTTTGCAACTGGCGCGGATCTGCCACGTGCATGGCACCGTTGAGATCCTGCCGGGTGCGGATAGGCTCGTCATTGACCGTGATGCTGCCGGCGCAGGGCTGTTCGAGAAAGTTGATACAGCGCAAAAAGGTGCTTTTGCCCGAGCCGCTGGAGCCAATGATGCTGATTACATCACCGGCCTTGGCCTTGAGCGACACGCCCTTGAGGACCTCATGGCTGCCGTACTTCTTGTGCAGCCCCTCGATATTGAGTTTGTACATGCTTGATACTCTCCAAATGGCGCGGGTTCAATGGCCCTGTGGTTGCAAGAAGGCCAGCCAGCGGTTCTCGCAGCGGCGAAACAGCCAGACCAGGGTAAAGACCATCACCGCATACAACACGGCGGCCAGGCCAAAGGCTTCAAACGAGGAGTAGGTGGCCGAATTCACATCCCGGGCGACCTTGAGCAGATCCGGCACCGTAGCCGTGAACGCCAGCGTGGTGGAATGCAGCATCAGGATCACTTCGTTACTGTAGAACGGCAGTGAACGGCGCAGCGCCGACGGCAGGATGATGCGTCGGTACAGGGTGAACTCGGACATGCCGTAGGCGCGCCCGGCTTCGATCTCGCCATAGGGCGTGGAGCGGATGGCTCCGGCGAATATCTCCGTGGTGTAGGCACAGGTGTTGAGGGCAAACGCCAGCAGCGTACAGTTGATACCTTCGCGAAAAAACGCATCCAGCGTCGGTTGGTCACGCACCACCTGCAGGCTGTAGATCCCGGTGTAGAGAATCAGCAACTGGATATACAGGGGGGTGCCGCGAAACACGTAGGTGTAGAACCACACCGGAATGCGCAGCAACGGGTTGCGCGACACCCGCGCCACTGCCAGCGGTACGGCCAGGGTGCCGCCGATGGCAATCGAGGCGACCAGCAGCCACAGGGTCATGGCCACGCCCGAGAGCTGATAACCATCAAACCACAGGTAGGATTTCCAGTATTCCTGGATGATCTCGTTCATAGCTGGGCACCTCTGACGCCAACCGAATAGCGGCGTTCAAGCCACATCAATACACCGTTGGAGACAGTGGTCAGAGCCAGGTAGATCAATCCGCCAATCACACTGAAATAGAACAGGTCCATCGAATTTTTCCCGGCATCCTGGGTGACTTTGACGATATCGATCAAACCGATGATCGACACCAGCGCCGTGGCCTTGATCAGCACTTGCCAGTTGTTGCCGATACCGGGCAAGGCAAAGCGCATCATTTGCGGGAACAGCACGCGCATAAATACCTGGCGCCGGTTCATGCCGTAAGCCACGGCCGCTTCCAGCTGGCCTGCAGGCACGGCCTGAAAGGCGCCGCGAAAGGTTTCGGTGAAGTACGCCCCGTAGATAAAGCCCAGGGTCAGCACTCCGGCGGCGAACGGATTGATATCGATCTGCTCGATGCCCAACCATTCAGTGAGGTTGTTCAGCCAGATCTGCAGGCTGAAAAACAGCAGCAGCATGATCACCAGATCCGGCACGCTGCGGATCAGGGTGGTGTAGCCCGCCGCAACATGGCGCAAGGCCGGTTGTTTCGACAGCTTGGCCGAAGCGCCGATCAGGCCCAGCGTGACGGCCAGCAGCATCGACAGCAGCGCCAACTGGATGGTCGCCAGTGTCCCTTCGACAATCAGTGAGCCATAGCCCTGTAAAAGCATGTTCTGTCGCTCCATAGGCAGCCACGGCCCGCAGGCCGGGTGCGCGAAAGTGCAGTGCCAGGCCGGACATCCCGCAGGCGGGTCATCCGGCGCCGGTTAGAGGCGGACTTTAGTTATAGATATCGAAGGTGAAGAACTTTTTCTGGATGCTGTCGTAGGTACCGTCCTTGTGCATGGCGGCCAGTGCCCGATTGATGGCTTCGAGCAAAACCGGGTCGTCCTTGCGCAGGCCGATGGCGATGCCTTCGCCGAGAATCTCGTCGTTGACCACCGCGTCCCCGGCGAAGGAAAACCCGGTGTTTTTGCTGGTCTGCAAAAAGCCGATATCGGCCACGGCGGCGTCGGTCAGGCTGGCATCGATGCGACCGCTGACGAGGTCCGGGTACAGCAGGTCCTGGTTGGGGTAGGTGACCATGATTACCCCTTGCGGTGCCCAGATGGCCTTGACGTAGGCCTCTTGGGTAGTGCCCTGGGCGACGCCGACGCGCTTGCCTTTGAGGGATTCGGGGGTGGGCAGCAGGCCGCTGTCCTTTTTCGCGATCAGGCGGTTGGGGGAGTTGTAGAGGCGGTCGGAGAAGGCGACGTTCTTTTTACGCTGTTCGTTCACGGTCATGGCTGATAACACGGCATCGAACTTCTTCGCACGCAGGGCTGGAATGGCGCTGTCAAACGGGGTCTCGACCCATTTGCACTTGACCTTAAGCTCGGCGCAAATGGCATTGCCCAGGTCGATATCAAAGCCGATTAACTCACCTTTTTCGTTTTTAGATTCAAAGGGCGCGAAAGTCGGGTCAACGCCAAAGCGAATCTCACTCAGGTCCTTGGCCAGAATGCCGGTGGATGCCAGTGCCAGGACGGTTGCGAGGACAAGTTTTTTCATTGTTATTTACCTTTGTCAGACGAATTCAGCGTTATGACCGCTCTACACAGATGAAGGTTAATGATCGTACCTGTATATACATGATGAGCAATTTGCAGGCCAAGTCGACTGAATGGCGGGCCAGAGCGGTTAACTGGGTAGGTGAGGTCCAGTCATGCGCAGGCGGTGTCATTCAGCCAAGTGTTGCGTTACGTAGCGTTACATTTATGTGGGAATTTTCCTCGCTGTGTTGCGAGGGGCCTTCCTCAGAATACGAGGCTTTCAATTTTCTAAAAGAGGGTAAAAGCTGTAGTTTCCTATAGCTGAGCTAAAGTATCGGACCGTCTGGAGATGTGTATGACTAGCTTGCCTTCCCTGCGAGCATTGCAGGTTTTTGAAGCTGTTGGCCGTTTTGGCGGAATTGTCGAGGCAGCCCGGCGCCTGGGGATTTCGGCCGGGGCGGTGAGCCAGCAGATGAAGTTGCTCGAAGACACTCTGGGTCTGAGCCTGACCCATAAAGTCGGCAAGCGCATCCGCCTGACTGTTGCCGGGCAGCGTTATCACGAGAGTTGCGCGGCGGCGTTTGAGAGCCTGCGCATTGCCCAGACCGAAGTCGAACGCTCAAAAAACGCCAGCAACCTGCGCATCAGCGCCTTGCCGTCGCTGCTCTCGGAATGGCTGGCGCCGCATATCTACGTCTGGCAAGAGCAGCATCCGCAGCTCAATGTGTTTCTCGATGGCAGCCATGCCGAGCCGTCGCCCGAGGGCTATGACATCGATTTTCGCTTTACCTACGGTGATTACGTGGGCAGCGAAAATGCCATCGAGCTGTACCGCGATTGCGTCGTGCCAGTGCTGAGCCCGCAGTTGCTGCGCGCCGATGCGCCATTGCAGAGCCCCAAGGACTTGCTGGCCTATCCCTTGCTGTCGATTGACTGGTTACCCAAGTTTGCTTCGCCACCGTCCTGGCGCGACTGGTTCAAGACCCGGCAGGTGGACTGCGAGGGGGTGCGTGACGGTTATCGGGTGTATTCGCTGTCGGCCATGGCAATCCAAGCCGCACAGGCGGGGCAGGGCGTGGTGCTGGCGCAGTATTCGATGGTGGCGAATGCGCTCGCGCAGGGGCGATTGATCATGCCGTTTGCCCAGGGCCTGGCATTGCCTTCGGCGTATTTTCTGGTGAGCGCCAAGGGTGCATTTGACAAGGAGCACTGCCGCGATTTTCATCGCTGGATGGTGGCGCGGGGGCGGGAGCAGATGGTGGCTAGCCAGCGGTTGCTGGTGGCTGGGTGATAAACCCTGGACACCAGTGGGAGCGGGCTTGCTCGCGATGCAGGCCACTCGGTAAATCCTGAACACCGAGGTGATGCCATCGCGAGCAAGCCTGCTCCCACATACAAGGGCTGTGTTAACCGCGGGCGCGCTTGGACAACACTTCCTTGAGCTTGGCATGCATGCTGCGCAAGGTGGTCTCGGTAGCCGACCAGTCGATGCAGGCATCAGTGATCGACACACCGTACTGCAAGTCCTCAAGGTTTTTAGGAATGGCCTGGCAGCCCCAGTTCAAGTGACTCTCAACCATCAGGCCGATAATCGACTGATTGCCCTCGACGATCTGGTTGGCCACGTTTTCCATGACCAGCGGTTGCAGGGCCGGGTCCTTGTTGGAGTTGGCGTGGCTGCAATCGACCATGATGTTCGGGGTGATCTTGGCCTTGGTCAGTGCCTGCTCGCAGAGCGCAACGCTGACGGAGTCATAGTTCGGCTTGCCGTTGCCACCACGCAATACCACGTGACCATAGGCGTTGCCTTTGGTCGTAACGATCGACACGCCGCCTTCCTGGTTGATACCCAGGAAACGATGCGGGCTGGATACCGACTGCAGAGCATTGATCGCTACCGTCAGGCCACCATCGGTGCCGTTCTTGAAACCCACGGCCGAAGACAGGCCGGACGCCATTTCACGGTGAGTCTGCGACTCAGTGGTACGCGCGCCGATGGCCGACCAGCTGATCAGGTCCTGCAGGTACTGCGGGGAAATCGGATCAAGGGCTTCAGTTGCGGTGGGCAGGCCCATTTCGGCCAGGTCCAGCAGCAGCTTGCGACCGATATGCAGACCGTCCTGAATCTTGAACGAGTCGTCCAGGTACGGGTCATTGATCAGGCCTTTCCAGCCCACGGTAGTACGGGGCTTTTCGAAGTAAACCCGCATGACCAGATACAGCGTGTCGCTGACTTCAGCCGCAAGCACCTTAAGGCGCTCGGCGTATTCATGGGCAGCCTTGAGATCGTGAATCGAGCAAGGCCCGATGACAACGAAGAGTCGATGGTCAGTGCCATCCAGGATGTTGCGAATCACCTCGCGCCCTTTGGTCACGGTCTGCAGCGCTGTTTCGCTGAGAGGAATCTCGCGCTTGAGCTGTTCAGGGGTGATCAGGGTTTCGTTGGAGGCAACGTTTAGGTCGTCGATCGGTAAATCAGCCATCGTGTTACTCGTCAGGTCACGGGTGCCGGCCGCCAGCGATCCCCGTGCGGCGGAGCACAGCTTGATTGAGCGCATCGGGGTGCCGAACCTTAACGCGTTATCCGGTAATTCGACAATGGGCAGGCCAGCTTTAATCCGGCACTGCCTGCTTCATTGCGTGATCCATGGTGGCCTGGGAGAACTCTGCGGAGTGATTAGTTATCCATTCCAGGGCCAGCGCTTGCAAGTCCAGCGGGCATGGGCCCTGTTGCTGCAGGCGTGAATAGTGCTCGATCTGGCACACTTGCTCGCCCATACGTGCCCCAAACAGGGTTTGTTCGTCGATCAGGGCAACCCCGATCCAGTAACCGTCCAGATGCTTTTCGCACCAGGCGATATAGCCCGGATAGCGTGCGTTTTCCCCCAGGGATGGCATGCACATATCAACTGCGGTACCACGTCGCCAGCTTCTATCGCTGTTGCATGACACGCCTCCGAGGCTGATAGAGTGCAACTTGTGGCGTGAAAGTGAGGGTTGGTTGCGTGGCGTTATCTCAACGGGAACATCATCTGGGTGAGGTAAAAAACGACCCATGAAAGCTGACTCCAAGTGCCATTAAATTAGTATTGTCTTATGAGTATAGTGACTGCAATGGAACTGACTGACTTTGATGCCGACCAGCAACTGCTGGCGCTTCCCGGCACCTCACTGGTGATCTTCACCAGTGCGGGCTGCTCGGCGTGCCGGGTGGCCCGACGCATGCTCCCGGACATGCAGTTGCCCGTGGAGCGGTTGTGCTGGATTGATGCCGGCAATAACGGTGGCCTGGTCGAACGTTACGAAATTTTTCATTTGCCCACCCTGTTTGTAGTGCGCGACGGGGCGTTTTACGGTGAGTTGAAATCGCGTCTGAGTGAGGGCGAACTGGCCCACCATATTCGACTGGCCTTGATGCTTGAGCCTGACGAGCTACCGTGAAGCAACGTTTGAATCTGCTTTAATGCTGTGGAGGCGATATGAGCAAAGGCTTAAAGGGCAAGCTGGTGCTGGCCATTTCTTCTCGGGCCCTGTTCGATTTGAGCGATAGCCATCAGGTGTACCTGACCCAGGGTATCGAGGCGTATCGGCAGTATCAGATCGAACATGAAGATGAAGTGCTGGCACCTGGAGATGCCTTTGCGCTGGTCAAAAAGCTGCTGAGCTTTAATGCCAGCCTTGGCCGTGAGCGGGTCGAGGTGGTGCTGGTATCCCGTAACAGTGCCGACACAGGGTTGCGGGTGTTCAATTCGATTCAGCATTACGGCCTGAATATTTCCCGTGCCGCATTCTCGGGCGGGCGTAACCCCCATCCCTATCTCAATGCCTTTGGTTGCGACCTGTTTTTGTCGACCCATGCCGACGACGTGCGCAGTGCCCTGGATGCAGGTTTTGCGGCAGCGACTATTCTCTCGGGCGGCGCGCTGCGGGCCGAAAGCAATGAGCTGCGGATTGCCTTTGACGGCGATGCGGTGCTGTTCTCGGATGAGTCGGAGCGGGTTTTCCAGTCCGGTGGTCTGGAGGCCTTTCAGTCCCTCGAGCGCGAATCCGCACGCAACCCACTGCGTGGCGGGCCGTTCAAGGGTTTTCTGGAGGCGTTGAACCTGTTGCAGCGCGAATTCCCTGATGACGCTTGCCCGATTCGTACCGCGCTGGTGACTGCGCGTTCGGCGCCGGCACATGAACGGGTGATTCGCACATTGCGCGACTGGGATATCCGTCTGGACGAATCGCTGTTTCTGGGCGGGCTGGACAAGTCGGCGTTCCTGGAAGCCTTTGCTGCCGACGTGTTTTTCGATGATCAGGCCGGTCATTGCGAAAGGGCGCGCCAGGTTGTAGCGACCGGTCATGTACCCCACGGCATCAGTAATGAAACCCGTGACTCAATGGCTGAGTGAGTACTGTTCGCAAGTTGCCGAGCGGGCCATCTGACTTTCCCGGTCGCTGCTAAGCTCAACTTACCTCGTCCATAAAAGCTGTCGGGAAGGTCGCATGATCCGCTCAATTCTTTACGCCACTGACCTTGGCATTTACGCGCCTGTTGTGATGCAGCACGCGCTGGGTATGGCCCGCAGCTTCAGCGCAGATTTGTTTGTGGTGCATGTGGTCGAGCCCATGGGGCTGTTTGCCGAGTCGGTATTGCAGAGCTACCTGGATGAGCGGGCGTTGAGCGAGCTGCACCAGCAGGGCATGAGCACCATGCTGTCCAATATAGAGTTGCGGGTACTGGAGAGTCTTCGCGAAGAGTTGGCAGGTTGGGAACAGGAACTGGCCTTGATCCGTTCGGTCAAGGTCATTCAGGGTGAGCCTTCACAAGTCATTCTGGAACAGTCGCACAAGCTCTCAGTTGACCTGCTGATTTTGGGCAGCCATGCCCAGCCTACGGGGGGCGAATCGCATTTGGGGCGCACGGCAACACGGGTTATCGAACTGGCAAAGATCCCGGTGTATCTGGTACCGCTGATGCAGCGTCGGCGCAGCGCTGATGTGTAAGGCTGATGAATCGATAAAAACGATAAAAAGTTCTAGATTTCTTATTCCAACCTTCCATATAGTTATATACCGCCGCCGATACCCTTGGCGTCTATCAGCTTTGAGGGATGCATATGAAGCTTCAACAATTGCGCTACATCTGGGAAGTGGCGCACCACGACCTCAACGTTTCAGCCACGGCACAAAGCCTTTACACCTCACAACCGGGTATCAGCAAACAGATCCGCCTGCTTGAAGACGAGCTTGGCGTCGAGGTGTTTGCCCGTAGCGGCAAGCACCTGACCCGAGTGACGCCAGCTGGCGAGCGCATCATTACCACGGCTGGCGAGATCCTGCGCAAGGTCGAAAGCATCAAGCAGATCGCCCAGGAATTCTCCAACGAGAAAAAGGGCACCCTGTCGATTGCCACTACCCACACCCAGGCGCGTTACGCTCTGCCACCGGTGATCAGCAATTTCATCAAGCAGTATCCGGATGTCGCGCTGCATATGCACCAGGGTTCGCCGATGCAGATCGCCGAGATGGCCGCTGATGGCACCGTCGATTTCGCCATTGCCACTGAGGCCCTTGAGCTGTTTGGCGATCTGGTGATGATGCCCTGCTATCGCTGGAATCGCTGCGTGGTAGTGCCACAAGGTCACCCGCTGACCAAATTGCCGAAGCTGACCCTCGAAGCGCTGGCTGAATACCCGATCGTGACTTACGTGTTCGGTTTTACCGGCCGTTCCAAGCTCGACGAAGCCTTCAGTCATCGCGGCCTGACGCCTAAAGTGGTGTTTACCGCAGCCGACGCCGACGTGATCAAAACCTATGTACGCCTGGGCCTGGGTGTTGGCATCGTGGCCAAGATGGCCGTGGACACCAATCTGGATAAAGACTTGGTGGTACTGGATGCCAGCGAACTGTTTGAATCCAGCATCACCAAGATCGGTTTCCGCCGAGGCACCTTCTTGCGCGGGTTTATGTGCGACTTTATCGAAAAGTTTGCCCCGCACCTCACCCGTGAAGTGATGGCCAAGGCTATTGCCTGCCACAACAAGCAAGAGCTTGAAGAGCTGTTTGAGGGTGTTGAACTGCCGGTGCATTGATTCGGCCATACCGTATCGCGAGCAAGCCCGCTCCCACAGATTTTGTGTCGTACACAAAATCTGCTGCTTGCAGGGCTAAATGTGGGAGCGGGCTTGCTCGCGATGCAGGCAATGCGGTCTTGCCTGCATTAATACCGGTTACTGCTCGGCGTTACGGGCATGCCGATACTCGCTCACTGCGTCATACACCGCCTTGCGCAGGCGGTTGATCCCGCCAATCGGCCGATGTTCTTCAATACCATGCCAGGGGCTAAACGACAGGTTGTCACAGGCCAGGTTCTCGCTGGGCGTGTCGAAGTCCTGAGGTGCAACCTTGACCCGGGCGACCGTCTCGAAAGGTGCGTCAGATTCTTTCCATTCAATGCTGGTGTCTTCGATCGGCATAAAGCGGTTGGCGTCCTGGCGTTGAATCTGCAGCACAAAACAGGCCGGCACCCGATCCGTGGACAACTGCTGGTTCAAGGCATTGCGCAGGAAATTGGGCAGTGCTTCGTTTTGCTTCGCCAAGACATATGCCGGGCAACTGTCCGGGTCTGGTGCTACACGGTACTTGGCATTGGCTGTGCCGAACTTGTAGGGCGATACCGAAAAGTAAGTGGTTTGCGTCGGGCTGCTCGGCGCTGGCGACAGGGTTGCCAGGGCGATAAACAAATGGCGGATCTGCCAGCTGCGCGGGTCCCATGACGGGAAAAATGCCAACACCTTTTTACCATCCGCCTGGGCGGCGATGTTCTGACGGTATTCTGCGACATCGCTGACAAAGAAATTGGGATGGTTGAACATCACAAAGTCCTGCTCGGCACGTCCCTGCTGGCTTGGCAGCAGTTGAGTGCCCGGAACGTCCAGCAACTTGATGGCCATGCCGCGAGCATCGCGGATGCTGTCAAATTGCGGGTAGGCATTGCCGTTGGACAGGCGCATCACTGCTTGCCAGGTTTTGCCCGGGGTAGTGAATACCCCTTCGCGCAAAGCCGGATCGAGATCATCCAGTACCTGCACTTGCGCCTTGACGCAGCCGTGGGCCTTGGCGTGAGCGTCGCGCAAATAGCGGGTGTTTTCGCGGTGCTGGTCGACGATCTTGATCGCCGTCTGGATGGTGTCCCGGGTCATGGTGGCTTCACCCGCAGGGATCTGCTCCTGGGCCGAGACCGGCCCGCGATGCTGCCAGGCGTACCAGCCCGTGGCCAGTGCCCAGCCGAGCAATCCCAAAGCAATCAGGGCCAAGAGCAGCTTGCCCAGGCATTTGCCGAGTCGAAGCCAGAAAGTGGTCAGCATGCAAACATCCTTTTAGCGAATTCTTCTGTATGACGAAGGCGTGTCATTGTGTGGGCAACTCTTGTTCAAGCGGGCCGCCAAGTACTTTGAGGTACTCCAGCAACGCCCAGCGCTCTTGCGGTTGCAGCTGGCGCCCGATCACGCCGTTGCCGCGAGGGCCGGCGCGGAACTCATGACCGCTGTTGTGGTTGCCGCTGATACGCGTGTCGAGCACAAAGCCGCCGTCAAAGGCCTCTGTGCGGTAGCCCAGATGGCGCGGGTCGTACTCAAAGCTGCCGCGATAGAAAGTGGCATCACGCTCGGCCTGCGGCGAAAGCAGTTGATACACCGTAGGTACTGAGCCGTTGTGCAGGAAGGGCGCGGTGGCCCAGATCCCGTCGAGCGGTCGCGCTTTGTAGGCCCGCACTTCCAGTACGCCGATCGGCAAGCCAAAGCCGTTGAGGCGATCCTGTTCTTCGGGGCCGATATTGGCATCGTGATAAGCACGCTTTTCAACAAAGGCTGTGACGTAGGCCAGGCCCTTGGCCACTGACAGCTTGCTCATGTCTAGCGGCTCGTCGGTCTTGGGGTACAGGTCGACGTTCATTTTGGCCAGTTCGGCCGGGTCCCATTGCAGCGCGCTGAGGTCGTAGCGGTTGTCGGCTATATTGTTGGCGGTATTGGGGTCGGTGCCGATCACGTCGACAGGCAATAATTTGAGTTGCTTGACCAAACGTCCGTTTTCTTCGATTTCAGGGGGTACGTGACACCCTGCGCAGTTTTCGGCAAACAGCGCGCGACCCTTGGCCGCCAGCGGCCGGTCAATCTTGCCGAACAGTGCTTCTGGCCAGACCGGAGGCTTGAGTTTTTGCAGGGTTTCCTCGATCAGGTGCAGGTCGTTGACGCGAACGCTGGACGGGTAGCGGGCATCACCTTGGAGTGGCTGGCCATGCTGGTCGAAAAAGTTCAGGGTAGCGCCAACCCCCAGAGCCTCGCCGATATTGCGCGCCATGGGCTGCTTGGCCGAGGCGTTCCATTGCACCCAGTCGAATGTCCACATGTCCCACAGGTGCGGGTAATCCACCGGTGCGTTGGCCACGCGGTAGTTGTCGGGGGAAATCGCGTCGCCGAAGCTGGCATTGGCAATACGCCCGAAAGCATCGGTACGGCCCGGGCCCTCCAGGGTTGGATAGAGGCCGCGGTGGGTATCGTTCCAGGCCACGCCCAGGAAAGTGTCCAGCGATGCCTTGAAATCCTTGCGCAGTTGCTTGTGCTGCGCCTCATATTGATCACCCAGCACGGTACGGGCGAAGCGCTCGAATTTCCACGGGTTGTAGTAGGTCGCGGCGAGGCTGGCTACCAGCGCCTGGCCAAAGCTGCCACCGCGCAGGGTCGGCACGCTCGATGGCAGTACATGTTGGGCCGGGGCGCCGTCAACCCGCACAGCCTGGCCTTTGAAGCGCAATTCGCCGGTGTGGCAGGCGGCGCAGGTGATATCCAGATATTCCACGTTGCTGCCGGGGTTCTGGTGGCGGGTAAAGCCCACTGGCAGGTTGCCCGGGTTGGTGGCACTGGCTTGCTGCTTGGGGTCAACCAGAAAGCCGAAGCGCGCCAGGTATTCGGGGGCGGCAAAAGGTTGTTTGGAAAAAGGCAGCTCAAGGGCGCTGAACCAGTCGTAATGCAGGCCTTTAACCTGGGTGCCCTGGGGGGTGTAGTAATAGGTCTGGCGATCAGCAGGGCTCCACTGATCCAGGTAGTGCAGTTGCTGCGGGGGCTGGTAAGCAGGCAGTTTTGGATTGGCGACGAAATAGAGCACCAGGCCAAGGCCTAGGGCTACAGCCACCATCAACCCCAGCAGAACACGGTAAAACAGACGCACAGTAACGCTCCTTGTAAAAATATTTACAGCCTTATGCCTCAGGTCGGGTCTGGCATCAAGTGAGCTGGGTTGTGCATTGGCGCGTTTATAGATGTGTTAACAAAAGTTGCAGCTAAAATGAATTGTTAATAATCCATGAACTTATCCACCCATTGCCCCTCTTATGCCGGTAGCCATTGGTCGCGGCCGCCTGATAAGCTCGCGGCTTTATTCGATTGCCCATTTGGCGCATGAACAAGGAAATAGCATGAAACAGCATCGGTTGGCGGCAGCTGTGGCCCTGGTAAGCCTGGTACTGGCGGGTTGTGATTCGCAGACCAGCGTAGAGCTGAAAACTCCGGCCCAAAAAGCCTCGTACGGCATTGGCCTGAACATGGGCAAAAGCCTGGCTCAAGAAGGCATGGATGATCTGGATTCCAAGGCCGTAGCCCAAGGCATCGAAGATGCCGTCGGCAAGAAAGAGCAAAAACTCAAGGATGACGAACTGGTCGAAGCGTTCGCTGCCCTGCAAAAGCGTGCTGAAGAACGTCTGACCAAAATGAGCGAAGAAGCCTCTGCTGCAGGCAAAAAATTCCTCGAAGAAAATGGCAAGAAAGCCGGTGTTGTCACTACCGCTTCTGGCTTGCAGTACGAAGTCATCAAGAAAGCCGATGGCCCTCAGCCTAAAGCGACCGACGTAGTAACTGTTCACTACGAAGGCAAGTTGATCGATGGCAAGGTGTTCGACAGCTCGGTTGAGCGTGGCAGCCCGATTGATCTGCCGGTTAGCGGCGTGATTCCGGGTTGGGTTGAAGGCCTGCAACTGATGCACGTTGGTGAGAAGTACAAGCTGTATATCCCTAGCGAGCTGGCCTACGGCGCACAAAGCCCAAGCCCGTCGATCCCGGCCAACTCGGTACTGGTATTCGACCTGGAGCTGCTGGGCATCAAAGATCCAGCAAAAGCAGAACAAGCGCCTGCCCAATAAGCAGCATTGTGTACGCGTAACGCCCCGTCTCGACGGGGCGTTGTCGTTTCTGTAGTACGGCTATATTTGCTGTAGGTTTTGTCCTAAAAGTTTTTAAATGCCCCATAAGTTCCCTTGGCTAGTGGTTGCTGACTGCCAAGTCAATGAATTTATGGGTTTTTTTATGTGTGTAAAAAACGCCCGATCTGACTGTAGCCCTTATGGGGCGGGCCTTTCAGCGCTAAAAAACAGCTCTGTTCACAAGGTTATCCACAATTTGTGTGGATAACATTTCAGTTTCAAAGCCGCGTTTTCGAATGTTTTCACAAAAATTTCACTTTAGAACGAAAACCCCGAAGACCTTCGCGGCTGATAGGATTAAGCTGCAAGGGAAACTTCTGACTCGATTCTTGAAAAAGTCTTACGGGGTTAAGTAAATGGATCTTCAAATCATCAAACGCAATGGTGAGCCTGAATACGCCGTTCTGTCTTGGGAGAGTTATCAGGCGCTGCTCAAGGCAGCAGGGGTCAAGGAACAAGCCGCAACTGCGGCGCCGGAGCCACAGCCATCTGCATCCGAGCCGTTACGTCACGGGCTGGATCAGCTGCGCAGCCTGCGCGAGGACAAGGGCCTGGCCCTTGAGGCGCTGGCCCGCACGGTAGGCATCAGCCCGTCGTATCTGGGCATGATCGAAACCGGCGAGCGTCTCCCCGACCTCGCTATCCGTCGCAGCTTGGCCTGGGAGCTGGGTATCGCAGGCTGGAGGGAAGCATCATGAGCGTTCGCATCAGTCGTCAACACTGGGATGGGTTGCTGGCTGAGCTGGATCAGGCGCGTCGACAGCGTCACTTGCTGACTTACCGCGCATTACTGGAGCGTTTGCAACTGCCGAGCCCGGCGATGCTGACTCTGACCGCAGCCCTTGAACATCTGGCAGCGATGGATGCCAAGGCCGATCAGCCATTGCGCAGCTCTCTGGTGATTAGCCAGGGTGCAAGCCGCTTGCCACGGACCGGTTTTTTCGAGTGTGTGGAGCGCCTCGGACGCTTCCCCGGCCCGCCGGATGGAATTGCCGCTGCCTCCTGGCACGCCTCCGAGGTGGTACGGGTATTTGAGCATGCCTATGAGCATGAGGAAGCCTGAGTGCCCAGGCGGCTTAAGGCGCGCTTGGGCTATGGCCTGGCGCGCAAGTTGTTTCACTGGCCCTGGTGTATTCGCCAGCCGCGGATCTGGCACTGGATGGAGGGGCAGTTTGCGCGCATGGCCAACCTTGGCGACACCCCTGCCCAGAGCTTCTATGGGCATATCCTGGCCTTTCGCGGCCAAGGGCTGGGTGCCAGGGAGGAGGGCGTGCGATTGCTGCGTCTGGCAGCTTTGAGCGGCGATGGCAAAGCGGCTTATCAGGTGGGTGTTTTCAGCCTGGCCGGTTCGCTCGGCAAATCACCGGATGCAGCCGAGGCGGCACGTTGGTGGACGATGGCAGTAAAGGCTGGTCACCCGTTGGCATCGCACAAACTGGCGAACTTGTACCAGCAGGGTGGCCCGGGACTGGTGGCTGATCCTGAGTTGGCCAGGCTTTACCAATAGCCAGCAAAAAGGGCGGGCCGCATTACACGGCCCGCCCTTTTTTGTGGGAGCTGGCAAGCCAGTTCCCGCCGGGGTGTCACTTTTTGGCTACCTGCGAGCTGAGCTTGAGGTAGTCCAGCAGAATCCGCCCGGTTTCACTCAGGTAGGCATCATCTTCCGGTTTGGTCTTTTCAGGTTCAACCGGCAGTGCATCTTCGTCTTCTTTCTTCATTTCCTTGAGCGGTGCTTCGCCTTTGGCCTGACGGCGGGCGTTTTCCATCACCAGCTGCTTGGCATCGATGTCGGCGTGCTGTGCGCGGCGCTCGGCTTCGTTCAGGCTCACGGTCTTCTCAGCCATCAGCTTCTCGGCCAGGGCCAGCTTGTCGCGGATAAAGATGAACTCGGCATCCTTGGCCACCCGTGCATCGTGCTCGGCCTTGAGCTTGTCGATATAAGGCTTGAACGGGTCCGACGCCGGCTTGATCGCAGGGCGAATGGTGTCCCACGGCATGGCTTCGGGCAGTGCGCTTTCGCCGATTTCCTTGGTGTCGATAATCGACGGGAAGGCCACGTCAGGCAGTACGCCCTGATGCTGGGTGCTCTGCCCGGAAACCCGATAGAACTTGGCCAGTGTCAGTTTCAGCTCGCCGTGGTTCAGCGGCTGGATGGTTTGCACCGTGCCTTTGCCGAACGTCTGGCCGCCGATAATCAGCGCGCGGTGGTAATCCTGCATGGCACCGGCAAAAATCTCCGAGGCCGAAGCCGACAGGCGGTTGACCAGCAACGCCATCGGACCTTTGTAGAACGCGCCCGGGTTTTCGTCTTCAAGCACATCGACCTTGCCGTCGGCGTTACGCACCAGCACGGTCGGGCCCTTGTCGATAAACAGGCTGGTCAGTTCGGTGGCTTCCTGCAACGAGCCGCCGCCGTTGTTGCGCAGGTCGATAATCACGCCATCGACTTTTTCCTTCTGCAACTCGGTCAGCAGTTTTTTGACGTCGCGGGTGGTGCTCTTGTAATTCGGGTCGCCAGCGCGGAACGCTTTGAAGTCCAGGTAGAACGCCGGGATCTCAATCACGCCGAGCTTGTAGTTCTTGCCGTCCTGTTTCAGGTTGAGGATCGACTTTTTCGCAGCCTGTTCTTCAAGCTTCACGGCTTCGCGGGTTATGGACACAACCTTGCTGGTCTGGTCGTTCGGCGCGTTGCTTGCCGGAATTATTTCCAGGCGCACCACAGAGCCTTTAGGGCCGCGAATCAGCTTGACCACTTCGTCCAGGCGCCAGCCGATCACGTCGACCATCTCTTTATCGCCCTGGGCGACCCCGATGATCTTGTCCGCCGGAGCGACCTGCTTGGTCTTGTCGGCCGGGCCTGCTGGCACCAGACGGACGATTTTTACCTGGTCGTTATCGCTCTGCAACACGGCGCCGATGCCCTCGAGGGACAGGCTCATGTTGATGTCGAAGTTTTCCGCGTTATCCGGTGACAGATAGTTGGTGTGCGGGTCATAAGACATGGCGAAGGTGTTGATATACGCCTGGAAGATATCTTCGCTGCGGGTCTGGTCAAGGCGCGACAATTGATTCTTGTAGCGCTTGGTCAGCAGTTCCTGAATTTTCGCCGGCTCTTTGCCAGCGATCTTCAAGCGCAGGACTTCGTCCTTGATGCGTTTGCGCCACAGGTCATTGAGCTCGGCTTCGGTCTTGAGCCATGGAGCGTCCTTGCGGTCGATCTCCAGAGTCTCCTTGGCATTGAAGTCCAGCGCGCCAACGCCCTTGTTCAGCTCGGCAAGGGCAAAGTCCAGACGCGATTTGACCCGGTCCAGATAGCGCTTGTAGATGATGAACCCGGCGTTGAGGTCGCCGCTTTTGAGGAAGTCGTCAAACTGGTACTTCCACTTGTCGAATTCGGCTACATCGCTGGCCAGGAAGTAACTGCGCGAAGGGTCGAGCAGCTTCAGGTAGCTGTCATAGATGATCGCGGAGCGCGCATCATTCAGTGGCGGCTTGCTGTAATGATGGCGCTTGAGCAGCTCAACTACGTTAAGACTGGCAATTACCTCATCACGATCGGGCTGAAGGTTATCCCAACTGTTAGCGGCGAACGAATTGGCCGAAAACGGCAAAACGCCTAGGCCAATGAATAGGGCAAGTGCGGTGCTAGGGAATAAATGCTTCATGCTGATTCGACGCGGGGGCAATTGATAACGCATATTAGGCCGTCTTTGAAGTCGCCGGTTCCATCAAGGACCGGTCGCATAATGCAAAAAGCCCGGCGCAACAGCTCCGGGCTCAGTCCAGACTTACTATGGAGGCACTGTGAAAGCATTGCAAGGCGTTGAAGGTCAAGTGACGTGGGTTGAAGAGCCAAGCCCTACCTGTGATGTAGGGCAAATTCGAATTCAAGTGGCGGCTGCGGGGCTCAATCGGGCTGATCTGTTACAAAGCGCCGGGTTGTATCCGCCACCGCCCGGCGCCAGCCAGGTATTGGGCCTGGAGTGCTCCGGTGTGGTCAGCGAAGTGGGTCCGGGTTCTTCCTGGCAGGTGGGCGACCGGGTGTGCGCGCTGTTGGCGGGCGGTGGCATGGCCCAGGAGGTGGTGGTTGATGGCCGTCACGCCCTGCCGGTGCCTGAAGGTTTATCGCTGCTTGAGGCGGCGGCCTTGCCCGAGGTGTACAGCACGGCCTGGCTGAACCTGTTTCAGCTGGCCGCGCTGAAGCCCGGGGAGAAGGTGTTGTTACACGCTGGCGCAAGTGGCGTTGGTTCAGCGGCCATTCAGCTGTGCAAGGCCTTTGGCAGCCCGTGCTGGGTGACCGTGGGTTCGGCCGAGCGTCTGGCTTATTGCCAGGAGCTGGGCGCGCAGGGTGGGGTGGTGCGTACCGAGGGGCTGGACAGCCTCAAGGGCATGGGGCCGTTCGATGTGGTGCTGGACCCGGTGGGTGCCAACTACGCCGAATCCAACCTCAAGCTGCTGGCTCAGGATGGTCGGTGGGTGTTGATCGGTTTGATGGGCGGTCGCAAGGCCGAGCTGGACCTGGCGCTGGTATTGGGCAAGCGTATCCAGTTGCTGGGTTCGACCCTGCGCAGCCGCAGTGATCAGTTCAAGGCTGACTTGCTCAGTGATCTGGGGCAGCAGGTGTGGCCATTGTTCACCGAAGGCCGCTTGAGCCCGCAATTGGCCAAGACCTTCCCGATTGAACAGGCCCAGGCGGCGTTTGCCGAACTGGCCAGCAATCAGGTGTCGGGCAAGCTGGTGCTGGTGATTGACGCGAGCCTGGTTTAAAGCATTGTCCTCACCCCAGCCCACTCCCGGAGGGAGAGGGCTGGGGTGAGGGGCTTTTGACCTTACTTCCAATGATGAACCGGCCACCCGGCCTTTTCTGCTTCTTCACGCAATAACGGGTCCGGGTTCACCACATGCGGGTGATCAACCTTGCGCAGCAGCGGCAGGTCGTTGCGTGAGTCGGAGTAAAAGCTCGCGCCTTCAAGATTCTCTTCCTGCTCGTCGAGCCATTCCAGCAGACGGGTGATCTTGCCTTCGCGGTACGTCAAAGTACCCACGGTCTTGCCGGTGTAGAAGCCGTGAGCAACCTCCAGCTCGATCCCCAACACTTCATCAATCCCCAAACGCTCTGCAATGGGCTTGACCAGATGGGTGCCTGACGCCGAAATCACCAGGATCCGGTCGCCTGCCTTGCGGTGCGCAGCAATGGTTCTGGTTGCGTCACTGAAGATGATCGGTTCAATAAAGTCTTCAACCCAGGGGCCGACCAAGTGCTCGACTTCCTCAGGTGTGCGACCGATCAAGGGTTCCAGGCTGAAGGCCATATAGTCCTCCATGGCCAGCTCGCCGCGGCTGTAGGCATCCATCAGTTCGTTGTTGCGCTGCATGAACGACTTGGGATCGACCCAGCCCAGGCGGCCCATCTGCTCGCTCCAGAGGGTGGCGCAGTCGCCGTGAATCAGGGTTTCGTCCAGATCAAAAATTGCCAGGGCCATCAGCGCAACTCTCTCTTCATAAAATTCAAGAACATCAGGCTACCTCACAAAGGGTGCTCGAATCGATGGACAACGCAACCCGCTGACCATCCGGGTACAGATCCCCCGGTGCGCGGTTGAGGACGTCGACAATCACTTGCACGCCCCGCACCTCGACCCGATAGCGGATCACGTTGCCCAGCAGGCTGTGGCTGAGGATAACGCCATCCGGCTCGCCCTGCAGGCTAAGGCCCAGGGTTTCCGGGCGAATCGCGATGCGGCTGCTGACCGGGCGCTGCAACAGGCGGCTGGCGGTTTCGGCGTCCAGCAGGTTGTAGTTGCCGATAAAACCTGCGGCGAATGCATCCGCCGGAGCCGCATAAAGGGTTTGCGCATTGCCGCTCTGGACAATATGGCCCTTGTTCATCAGGAATATACGGTCGCTCATGACCAGTGCTTCTTCCTGGTCGTGGGTAACGAAAATCGTGGTCAGGCCAAGTTCGCGCTGGATGGTGCGGATTTGCTCGCGCAAGTGCTTGCGAATCCGCGCATCCAGGGCCGACAGCGGTTCATCCAGCAGTAACAGGCGCGGGCGGGTTACCAGTGAACGGGCCAGCGCCACACGCTGGCACTGACCGCCCGAGAGCTGGTGCGGGTAACGCTTGGCAAAATCATTCAGCTCCACCAGATGCAGCACTTCGGCCACCCGTTTGTGGCTGTCATCGGTGTTGACCTTTTGCATGCGCAGGCCGAAAGCGACATTTTGCTCGACGGTCATATTGGGGAACAGCGCATAGCTTTGAAACACCATGCCAATGCCGCGTTTTTGCGGGCTCAAGGGCACGATATCCTGGCCATCGAGGAGGATCTTGCCGCCATCCACAGGCGTCAGCCCGGCGATGCAACGCAGCAGCGTGGACTTGCCGCAACCCGAAGGACCGAGCAGGGTGACGAATTCGCCCTTGGCGATGCTGCAGTTGATATCGCTGAAAACCGGGGTGCCGGAATAGGATTTTTGCAGGTGTTCAACGCTGACGAAGCTCATTGGCTTTTGTCCTTGTTCAGGAAGGTGGCAACCCAGGTCAGCACCAGTACAAAGAGGAAATAGGAGATAACCAGCGCGCTGGTGAAGTGGCCACTGCTGTTACGCATATTGTTGAGGAACACTTGCAAGGTTTCGTAGCGAGTGCCCACCAGGATATTGGCGAATACAAACTCGCCGAACAGGAACGAGAACGACAGCAGCAGGGCAACCATCAAGCCTTTGCGCAAATTGGGCAGCACCACCAGAAACGCCGCCTGCCAGGTGCTGGCGCCGAGCAGTTGGGCGGCGTCCATCAGGTCGCGCAGGTTGATCGCTTGCAGGTTGTTGGTGATGGCCCGGTACATAAACGGCAGGGCGACGGTGAAATAGCAGCCGATCAAAATCCACGGCGTGCCGACCATGCGCAGCGGGCCCGAGCCATAGAGTTGCAACAGGCCTACCGATGACACCACCGGCGGTACGGCGAATGGCAGCAGGATCAGGATATTCATCAGCGCGTCGAGCCTGGGGAAGTGGTAATGCACCACAAACAGCAATGGCAAAATCAAAACCACCGACAGCACCAGCGCCGCAACACACACCAGCAACGACTGGCCGAAGGCGGCGAGAAAACGCGGGTCGCTCCACAACTGGATATACCACTTGAAGGTAAAACCACTGGGCAGGATGGTTGCCGACCAGCTTGAGGCAATCGAGTAAACCAGTGTGCCCAGCAGCGGCAGCAATAAAATCAGGAACAGCAGCCAGACCACACTGCGGTGGTAAACGCTGGCAGAGCCGGTTTCAGCGCGCGACATGGTAGCTCCTCTTTAACAGCCACTGATGCACCAGGGTCACCAGGGTCATCAGCCCGACCAGAATCACCGCCAGGGCGCTGGCCATGTTCGGATCCAGGCTGATATCGCCCGAAACCATCGCAGCAATCCGGATTGGCAGTACGTTGAAGTTGCCGGTGGTCAAGGCATACACCGTGGCGTAGGCACCCAGGGCGTTGGCCAGCAGAATCACGAAGGTGCCAAGCAATGCCGGGGTCAGTACCGGCAGGCCGATATGGCGCCAGAACTGCCAGCTGTTGGCACCCAGCAGGGAGGCCGACTCGCGCCAGTCTTCGCGCAGTGCATCAAAGGCCGGATAAAGCAGCAGCACGCCGAGGGGAATCTGGAAGTAGGTGTACAGGATGATCAGGCCGGTTTTCGAGTAGAGGTTGAAGTCCTCGATGATCCCCGCCTGTTTAAGCATGATCGTGATACTGCCGTTAAAGCCCAGCAAAATGATGAAAGCGAAAGCCAGCGGCACGCCGGAGAAGTTACTGGTCATATTGGCGAAGGCGTTGACGAAGTTACGCAGCCGCGAATCCACCTTGCGCAGCGAGTAACTGCCCAGTATGGCGATGACGATACCGAACAGGCTGGACCAGAAACTGATTTCCAGGCTGTGCTGGATCGCTTGCAAATAGAATTTCGAGTTGAAGATCTTGATGAAGTTGGCCAGGCCCCAGCCGCCTTCTTCCGATTGCACGCTGTGGATCAGCACCCATACCAACGGCGCGATCTGAAACACGATAAAAAATACTGCGAAGGGTACCAGGCACAGCAACGCAAGCCATTTACCACGGCTCATGGTGCGGGCCTCATCAGTTCCCGGCACAGCGGTTTGTCGTGGGCCACGCCGAGCAGCTCGCAGATGGTGCCGCACAGTTCAGTCTGTTTTGGTGCAATATCAGGGTTGAGGCTGAACGCGTCACCCAGCACAAACAGAGGCACTTCACGCTCTTCGGGCAGCAAGCCGTTGTGTGAGCGGTCGTTGTTCATGCCGTGGTCGGCCGTTACCAGAACTTGATAACCGGCTTGCAGCCAGCCTTGCAGGTAGTCGGCCAGGATGATGTCGGCCGAGCGCGCGCTGTTGCGATACTGCGGGGTGTCGAGGCCGTGCTTGTGCCCGGCATCATCGATATTCATGGGGTGGACCAGTAAAAAATTCGGCTTGTGCGCCACACGCAGGCTTTCGGCGTCGGCGAACAGATGGGAGTCGGGGTAATGATCGCTCCAGTAGAAATGCCCGTGCTGAATCGGCAAGTCGACTGCAACCGTATGGCGGTCCCGGGCCACTACGAAGGGTGAACGGTTATACAGTTCGCTGACCCAATGATAGGCCGCAGCCGCCGTGCTCAACCCGCCGTCGCGGGCGTAATGGAACACGCTGCGCTGGTTAGACAGGCGTGACACATTGTTGTGCACGATGCCGCTTTCAATCGGCGGCACACCGGTGAGAATGCACTCATATAGGGGGCGCGACAGGGCAGGTAATTCGCAAGTGAGCTTGTACAGTGCGCAGCGCCCGGCCCCTACATAAGCTTGAAGATGGCCCATTGCCTGGCGTGCGACCTCGTAATTCAAGCCGTCGAGCACTACCAAAATAACGTTGTGTTTCATGTATGGCGACTCCGCTTGCACAGCGCATGGATTGTGGGAGCGGGCTTGCTCGCGATGATATCAACGCGGTGGATCAGACAGACTGCGCTGCCTGCATCGCGAGCAAGCCCGCTCCCACAGGGACCAGGAACGATGCGGGTTACTGCATATTGATAATGACTTCTTCCTGCCACAGCTGCGGCAAGGCCTTGGAAGTTTTTTCCCAGGCATCTGCGTCCTTGATCGGCGTTACATTCTTGTACTGATCGTTGGAGAGCAGCTTGGCTTGCACGTCAGCAGGCAGCTTCAGGTGCTCAGCACGAATCGGCCGCGCATTGCCGCGTGCCAGATTGGTTTGGCCCGCATCGCTGAAGATGTATTCGCGGGTCAGCTTGGCTGCGTTCGGGTGCTTGGCGTATTTGTTGATGATGGTGGTGTAGCCCGAGATCACCGAGCCATCGGACGGGATCAGCACTACGTAATCATCCGGGTTGGCCATTTTGGCTTTGTAGCTCAGGCCGTTGAAGTCCCAGACCACGCCGACCTCCACTTCACCTTTTTCCATGGTGGCGATGGTCGGGTTGGCCAGTGACAGGCGACCTTGCTTGGCAATATCGGCAAACATCAGCAGGGCAGGCTGGATATTCTTTTCATTGCCGCCATTGGCAATCGCTGCCGCCAGCACGCCATTGGTGGCCTGTGCCGCAGTACTTACGTCGCCGATGGACACCTTGTATTTGCCAGACTTCAAATCAGCCCATTTGGTCGGCACTTCAGAGCCGTGCAGCAGTTTCTTGTTGACGATAAAGGCGATGGTGCCGGTATAGGCCAGTGCCCAGTTGCCGTCCTTGTCCTTGGCCCAGTCAGGGATCTGCTCCCAGGTGGTCGGCTTGTACGGCTGGGTCACGCCCTTGGCCACCGCGATCGGGCCGAAAGCTGCGCCCACATCACCGATATCGGCGCTGGCGTTGTCTTTTTCCGCAGCAAACTTGGCGACTTCCTGCGCCGAACTCATGTCGGTATCGATGTGTTTGAGGCCGTAGAGCTTGTTCAGGTCGGCCCAAGTGCCTTTCCAGTTGGCCCAGTCATCGGGCATGCCGACGCTGTTGACCGTACCTTCAGCCTTTGCTGCGGCTTCAAGGGCTTTTAAATCGACATCGGCGGCCATGGCCGATGTGCACAGGGCGATGCTTGAACCTAACAGTGTTGCCAGGAAAAACTGTTTCATCCGAAGCTCCTTGGGCGTTTTCAACGCTGGGTTTTATTGCTTTTTTGCGGTGGGTTGGTCTAGGTCAGCAATACCTGAGCCAATTTAAGCCCGGCAGATGACACTTTAATGTCGGCATTACTTATGCAGAGGCTGATATGGGCCAGCGTGTGGGTTACTGACAAGCGTAGACCATCGTTAACGCCCCGGCGGGCAAGGCATTTGACGGTTTTCAGGGAAGGGGTGGCGCGGTCCTTGTCATGGAACAGTCATATGTTCTGCCTAGGCTGGCAGGCTCAAGAAGTGATCGTTTTGCGGTCATGCCTGCCCACATTTGGTGCTGGACTAGTCCAGACAGGTAACGTTGATGCGAGAAGGTGCACCCAAGGCGGTAACAGCGATCAGCCGCACGCTGCAAGAGCAGATTGAGCACGGCTTGCTGGCGTACGGCAGCCAGTTGCCGGCCGAGCGCAAACTCAGTGAGTTATTTGCCACGACCCGGGTTACGTTGCGCGAGGCGTTGTTGCAGCTGGAATCCCAAGGGTTGGTGTATCGCGAGGAGCGGCGCGGCTGGTTTGTTTCGCCGCCACGGCTGGCCTACAACCTGATGCAGCGCAGCCACTTCCATGCCATGGTCACGGCCCAGGGGCGGGTGCCCACCACCGAAGTGATTTCGGCGCGTTTGCAACCGGCTACGGCGGCGGTATGTGAGCGCCTGCAATTGCCGGCGTTGAGCAGTGTGATTCAGATTTGCCGCGGCCGGCGGATTGACGGGCGACTGGTGTTGTATGTCGAGCACTACCTGAACCCGCAGTATTTTCCGCAGATTCTTGAACTTGACCTGACACAGTCGATCACCGAACTGTATGCCCGGCATTACGACTTGCATTATGGTCGGGTGCGTTTCGAGATCGTGCCTACGGCATTACCGGTGGAGGCTGCGGCCACGCTCAAGGTGTCAACGGGCAGTCCGGGGTTGCGCATTGCCCGGGTCAATTACGATCAGCACGAACGGCTGATCGACTGCGATCTGGAGTATTGGCGACATGATGCGATTCATGTCGGGGTGGATGTGCTGGAGCGTTGAAGGCGTCTGCTTTTGTGGCGGCAACTGTGTTTGTGTGGGAGCCGGCTTGCCGGCGATGCAGACGACGCGGTTCACCCGTCCACTTGCACCGATGCCATCGCGGGCAAGCCCGGCTCCCACAGGGTTTCATCAATCCTTATTCAATATCCCGCTGCCCGCCGTCACTACCTGCACGCTCAGGCGAGGGGTCGCCAGGTCCAGCCCGGCTTCATCGAGGTGACGCTTGAGCGACAGGTTGAATGCCCGCGACACTTCCCACTGCTTGATCGGTGCGGTCTTGAAGCGGGCACGCAAAATCGCGCTGCCAGACTCAAAACTCTCAACCCCCTGGATCTCCAGCGGTGACCAGATATTGCGCCGCTGCAGTGGGTCTGTGCGCATCTTTTGCCCCACTTCACGCATCAGTTTGATCGCGTCATCAATCTCCATGTTGTAAGGGATCGCAACCCGAAAGATGGCGTAGCCAAATTCCCGCGAGTAGTTCTTGATGCTTTTGATTTCGCTGAACGGGATGGTATGCACGATGCCGTCGATATCGCGCAGACGCACTGTGCGAATGGTCAGCCCTTCAACCGTACCGAGGTGGCCGCCGACATCAACGTAGTCATCGATGGCCAGGGAGTCTTCAATAATGATGAACAGGCCGGTAATCAGGTCGGCTACCAGGGACTGCGCACCAAAGCCGATGGCCAGACCGATCACACCGGCACCTGCCAGCAGGGGGGTGACGTTCATGCCCATATTGGCCAGGGCAACGATCAGCGCAATGATGAAAATCGCCGCAAACAGGATGTTGCGAATCAGCGGCATCATGGTTTGCGCGCGGGCATTGGCCAGGCCTTTGCGCGAACGGGTGAGGGCATGGTGGATGGCGGTGTCGGAGAGAATCCAGATCAGCCAGGCAAACAGCAGCGTACCAGCAAGGCCAAACAGCTTGACGCTGATTTCATGACCTTCACCCTCGGTAAAACCGATCAACGACAAGCCCCATACCCGCAACCCCAATTCGATAAACACCAACCACACGATCAGGTGGGCCAGGGTGTAGACGAAACTTTTCAAACGTTCGGAATACAGCGCATGGCGCTTGTGGCCCCGTTGCGGTTTTTGCGCGTGGCGTCGTACCAGCCCGTTGATCACCATGCACAACACCACCAGCACGGTACAGATCAGCGATTGGCGTAGCGCGGTGCTGGTATCGCCAGCCGAAACAAAGGTAGCGACCAGTGAAACGCCCACCAGAATCAGCGCGGCTATATACCAGTAAGTACCGAGGAGTTCGATGCTATCGCTCAACGCGCGTCGGGTCAGGCGCCGCGACAAGGGCTGGTTGCGGATCAGGTGAGCGATGGGACGGCGGAAGCGGATGATAAACAGCCCGGTGGACAGCGCGGCCATCACATTGGCAAAGGTTGCTGCGGTATGCGCTAGGTGCACGCCGAGTGTAGCCACCAGTCGCGGGTCACTAAGGGCTTCGCCAAAGGCTGCGAAGCTGCCGATCCACCACAGCGGACGAAATGCCTGGTGGCGCAAGATATGCAGGGCGCGGTGGCGGTGGGGGCCGTCGACCAAGGAAAACAGGATGACGCAAATGGCCGAGAAACAGGTGCCGATCACCAGTGCGTAAGCCAGCACCATCGCCAGGTCTTTACCCAGCGACGAGGGCAGTGAGTAGCTCATATACACCGTGATCATCAGTGCGACCATCCACGGCCCAAGCTTGCGCAGGGCAAAGCGCAGCATGTCTACAGCCTTGGGGTGTTGCGGCAATTCTTCACTCAGGCCAAAACGCAGCCGTACCCGGTGGCTGACCCAAATCAGCAGGGCAGCCAGCAGGCTCCAGATCATGATGACCAGGGCAAAGCCAAAGATAATCGGCAGCCATTCATTGGCTGGCAGCATCAATGCCGAAAACTCGTCCTTGGCCTGGGTTATTTCCTTGGTCCAGCGAGAGGTCGGGCTGTCATCGCCGGAAAACTGCTTTTCGAGGTCGGCCAGGGTGCTGCCGATCAGGCCCAGAACGCCGATCTCGGCTTCAGGCTGGGCTTTTTTGGTAGCGTCGCGCAGTTTTTTCAGATCGGCCAGCAGCTTGCTGCGCTGCTGGTCGTTTTCGAGGTTTTTGATCACCTCGTCCAGCGACTGTCCTAACGGCTCGGTGGGTTGTGCCTGGGTTTTGTCCGAGCTGCCGAGTATGCCCGGCAAGCCTACGGCCTGCGCCGAAGTCAGGGGCAACAGGGTCAGCAGGCAAACCAGCAGCAAGTAAGGCAAGGCGAAAAGACGGAGAAACACTGGGCGATCAACCTCAAGAGTGCAAATTGGCCGAGTGTACGCTAGGGCTGCTGATCATTCATTTTTTGTCACATTTAAATAAATGATTGTGACCCGGGTCGAAAATCCAGTGTGGCTATTCGTTCAGCTTGGCGAGGATCTTGAAAATGATGGTGCCGAAGATCAGCAGCATGCCAGCCCAGATCATCAGCACGCCGACTCCGCTAGTGCGTTCGCGAAAGTTGAAGCCAATGGTCAGCAACAACATGCCGCAAACAATGGGAATCATCATGGAGTGGAACGCAGCTGTTTCGAACATGGTTATCGGACCTGTGCAAATGAATGCCCCAAGTCTAGGTCGGATTACGCGGATGTGTGGTGATGTGTATCAAAAATGAATCAGCATGGGCAGTTGGCTTGTGATCGACGGTGGGAGCGAGCCTGCTCGCTCCCCCGGGAGAGGCTGTTGTGATTACGGCAACTGGTGACTGGCGTAAAACGCGCTCAGTACCTTGACCAGATGTGCCAGGTCATGGCTGCCGGCCAGTTCGCGGATCGAGTGCATGGCGAATGTCGGCAGGCCGATATCCACGGTTCGCACGCCCAGATGGCTGGCGGTAATCGGGCCAATGGTCGAGCCGCACCCCATGTCGCTGCGCACCACAAAGCTTTGCACCGGCACTTCTACGGCCATGCACAGGTGACGGAAGAACCCGGCCGTTTCACTGTTGGTGGCATAGCGCTGATTGCTGTTGACCTTGATCACCGGCCCGGCATTAAGCTTGGGCCCGTGATTGGCATCGTGCTTGTCGGCGTAGTTGGGGTGAACGCCGTGGGCGTTATCGGCCGAAACCAGCAGTGATTTCTGAATTGTACGTACGTACTCGTCACCTTCGGGCAGCACACGTTGCAGGATCTGCTCCAGCATCGGGCCATCGGCGCCGCAGGCCGAGCAGGAACCGACTTCTTCGTGGTCGTTGGCCACAAACAGGCAGGTCTCTTCGGTTTCGGTAGTAAGCAGGGCTTGCAGTCCGGCATAGCACGACAGCAAGTTGTCCAGGCGCGCACCAGCGATGAAATCACCGTTCAGGCCGATGACCGCAGCACTTTGGGTGTCGTAGAAACTCAGCTCGTAATCCAGCACCACGTCGGCATTGAGGCCGTGCTCGCGGGCCAGTTGGTCGGCGAGCAGGGCACGGAAATCCACACGTTCGTCGCCCGCCACCTGGGCCAGGATGGGCGGCAGCTCGGTTTGCGGGTTGATGGCCCAGCCTTCGTTGGCGGTGCGATTGAGGTGGATCGCCAGGTTGGGGATGGTCGCAATCGGCGCCTTGAAATCGATCAGCTGGCTTTCGACCTGGCCATCGCGGCGGAAGGTGACACGCCCGGCCAGGGACAGGTCGCGGTCGAACCAGGGGGCCAGCAAGGCACCGCCATAGACTTCCACGCCCAGTTGCCAAAAGCCCTGGCGTTGCAGCTCAGGCTGTGGCTTGACGCGCAGGCACGGGCTGTCTGTGTGAGCGCCGACCATGCGGATGCCGCCTTGTAGCGCGGAGTGACGACCCAGCTTGAAGGCAACAATGGAGGAGTCATTACGGGTGACGTAATAGCGACCATTGGCTTCGGTGAACCAGGTTTCACGCTCGTCGAGGCGCTGGTAACCGGCAGCCTCCAGGCGCTGAACAAGACTGGCAGTGGCATGAAAGGGGGTAGGGGAGGCCTTCAGAAAGTCGATCAGGCCTTGGTTCAACTCTTCGCGCATAAGTTACTCCAGACAGCAAGGCCGCGAGTTTAGCGCATTGATCGCAAGAATTGACCCCAATTGAACGTCAATCACGTAGTCGCTGCCGAGGAACGAAGGCTGCGAGCTCCTGATGGTTAAAAGCTCGCA
>Ga0302347_1001221_pt1 | contig 32107 bp, 29 predicted proteins | sample PhyWR1_FD_202178 | JGI IMG/M metagenome (GOLD analysis project Ga0302347, IMG submission 202178) | Leaf surface microbial communities from wheat plants in UC Gill Tract Community Farm, Albany, California, United States - DLSL W.R1 (v2)... | ecosystem: Host-associated > Plants > Phyllosphere >... | reverse complement strand
CACCACTTTCAATTCGGAAAAGATCGACTACAAAAGCGCCGTCAAGGCGCCTACGCTCGAAGTTCCACCCGACCTGAGCCAGCTGACGCGCGACACGCGCTACAACGTGCCCGGTGGCGTGGTCTCGGCGAATGCGCTGCAGGCCGGCCAGAACGCGCCCGCGCCCAGCGGCGCGCAGACCGTGGTCAACTCCGTGGGCGATGTACGCATCGAACGCGTGGGCAATGAGCGCTGGCTCGTGATCCAGCGCCCTGCCGACAAGCTCTGGGATCCGGTGCGCGAGTTCTGGCTCGAGAACGGCTTCGTGCTGGTGCAGGACGACGCCAAGCTGGGCATCATGGAAACCGACTGGGCCGAGAACCGCGCCAAGCTGCCGCAGGACGTGATCCGCTCGGCGCTGGGCAAGGTGTTCGACTCGCTGTACTCCACGGGCGAGCGCGACAAGTTCCGCACCCGCCTGGAGCGCAAGCCCGACGGCGGCACCGAGGTGTATATCACCCACCGCGGCATGATCGAGGTCTACTCGACGCAGCAAAAGGATTCCACGGCCTGGCAGCCACGCCCCGCCGATACGGAACTGGAAACCGAGTTCCTGCGCCGCCTCATGGTCAAGCTGGGCCTGACCCAGGAGCAATCCCAGGCCGCCGCCGCTTCGGTCAAGGCCGCGCCTGCCGCGCCCAGCGCCCGCATGGACACCATCAACAACGTGCCCGTGGTGCTGCTCGACGAAGGCTTCGACCGCGCCTGGCGCCGTGTGGGCCTGGCGCTGGACCGCACCGGCTTCACGGTCGAGGACCGCGACCGCAGCCGCGGCATCTACTACGTGCGCTACGTCTCGCCCGAAGAGCAGAAAGCCAAGGGCTTCTTCAGCCGCATCTTCAGCCAGGGCGGCGAAGCTTCGGCGCCGGTCAAGTACCAGGTCCAGGTGCGCTCCGAAGGCGAACGCTCGACGGTGTCGGTGCTGACCACGGCCGGTGCACCCGAGACATCGGCCAATGCCCAGCGCATCGTGCGCGTGCTGACCGACGATCTGAAGTAAGCTGCAAAGCTGACGGTCCGCAAGGGCCGGTCAAAAAAAGCCACCGCATGCGGTGGCTTTTTTTCATCTGCGCATCGGCTGCCGATGGCGCGAGCGCACATAAAAAAAGCCCCGATCGCGAGACCAGGGCTTTTTTGCCTGACTGAAGCCCGGCGAACCGGACTCCAGCGGCGCATGCATTACTTGGGAGCAGCAGCGGCAGCGGCAGCGTCGGCAGCAGCCTTGGCAGCTTCTTCCGAAGCCTTGGCAGCGTCGGCCGAAGCGTCAGCAGCGTTGGCCGAAGCGCCAGCAGCGGCGGCGTCAGCAGCAGCTGCGGGAGCAGCAGGAGCGACTTCCACGGGAGCAGCAGCAGGAGCTTCCACAGCGGGAGCGGCCACGGGAGCGGGAGCAGCTTCTTCCTTCTTGCCGCAAGCGACGAGGGCAGCAGCAGCGATCACGGTAGCCAGAACGAGAGAGTTCTTCATGTCAGTTTTCCTAATTGAGGAGCAGTGAGAATTCGATATGCCATTAACGGCCAGCCTCTTGCAGCCATGGAGCGTCGCGGCAGAGTCGCAAGAAAATTACTGCGACACAGCGGGCAATTATAGGGAGATTTCAGGAATCCTGACGATTCCTGACGCCACTTCTACATTTGTCCACAACTTTTTTTCGGGTTTCCCCGCTTGCGGCGGCAAAGGCATCATCGAGGCCTGTTCTTTCAACGCGCCAGCCGTCTGCCAGGCTGACAGACAACTGCCCGTGCGCGTGTCAGACAGCGCTACGCACCCAACCGGCTTCGTGCCATGACGCCAGCAGTTCCAGCGCATCGTCGCTGGCCTTGGCCAGATCGCGCGCCGACAGCGCGCGCTGGTCGGCCAGCAGGCGCATCAGCTTGGCGTCACGGCCCGCGGCCAGATAGCTTTCACCGTTGATGAACACATGGCGCGCGTCGTACATCATGCGCGTGCGGCGATCGAGCACCAGGGCCTCGAGCATCACGCCCTCCTCGCCGGCCTCGAACCAGACGTTGGGCTTGGGGTCGGTCAAATATTCGCCCAGCGCGCGCTCCAGCGCCAGCGGCTCGGCCAGAGCGCGTTCCAGCGCCTTGCGCGCGAACTCGGCCATGGCCGCGGGAATCTCGCCCGGATTTGCCACGGCTTCCTGCTTGGGATCGCGGTACAGCACGGGGGCTTCTGGTTCGTCGGGTTCGTCCGACATGCGCAGCAGCAGCTCGCGCGCCAGTTCCTCGCGCGCCGGCGCACGGAAACCGATCGAATAGGTCATGCACTCGCCTTCGGCGACGCCGTCGTGCGCATAGCGCGGCGGCAGGTACAGCATGTCGCCGGCCTCGAGCACGAATTCCTGCTCGGGCTCGAAATCGGCAAGGATCTTCAGCGGAACGCCTTCCTGCAGCGTCAGGTTCTTCTGCTGGCCTATGCGCCAGCGGCGCTTGCCGTGGGCCTGCAGCAGGAACACGTCGTAGCTGTCGAAATGCGGGCCCACGCCGCCGCCGTCCGTGGCGTAGCTGATCATCAGGTCGTCGAGCCGGGCTTCGGGCACGAAGCGAAACTGCTGCAGCAGCGCGTGCACGCCCGCGTCGTGCAGGTCCACGCCCTGCACCAGCAGCGACCAGGCCTTCTGGCTCAGCGCCGGCAGGTCCTTGGTGCCGAACGGGCCGTGGTCCATGGTCCAGCCCTTCTTCTGCTGGCGGATCAGGCGCGATTCGACGCCGTCCTGGCCGGCCAGCGCGAACAGCGCGTCGCGGCCCACGGGCGCGACCATCGCGGGCACGGCCTGGCGCACCAGCAGCGGCTTCTTGTGCCAGTGGCGGCGCATGAACTGGGAAGCGGTCATTCCGCCAAGCAGGGCGAGGGGTTGGTCAATATCCATGGTGGTCAACGGGGTCGCGATCTAAGAAACAGGCTGCATTGTCCTATGTATGCTGCCGGGGCTGTTTGCATTCCCTCAATGGGGGAATGCTCGCCGCGAACGGCAGGCCGTTCACGGTCCGACCGGGCCGCGCAGGCAGGCTCACCACGAACGGGGGACATATTCCGAGCGACTGCAGCCACAAAAGACGTGGTCGGTGGTTCCGTTCGTCCTGAGCTTGTCGAAGGATGAACGGCCTGTCCTAGAAATCGCACACAAGGCCCTGGACCTAAGCTTGCCCAATACCCTCAACGCAAAGCCCGAAACTCGCTAGGCGCCATACCCGAATACGCCTTGAACGCGCGGCTGAAATGCGCGCTGTTGCTGAAGCCGCAGCCGAAAGCGATGTCGGTGATGGTGCGCTGCGCGCCGCGCGCCTCGCGCAGCTCGCGCATGCACAGCTCCAGGCGCAGCTGCTGTATCCAGGCGGCCAGCGTCAGGGGTTCGTCGGCAAAGGCGTTGTAGAGATGGCGCTTGCTGCAGTTCATGGCCTGGGCGATGTCGTCTATGCACAGCCGCGGCTCGCGCACATGGGCCGCGACATGGGCGCGGATGCGGTCCTTGAAGGCTTCCTGCTGGGTCAGCGCCGTGCCCCGGCCCGACAGCTCCTGCAGCGACAGATGCACCAGATCGATCAGCAGCTCGCCCGCGCGCTCGGCCACCGCCGGCGCCATGGTGGGCAGCTCCTGGTAGGTGCTGCGCATGGCCTCGAGCGCGACGCGCGCAATGCCCGAGCCGCCGCCCACATTGCGGCCCATCAGCCCTTCGAGCCGCACGCCGCGCTGCACCAGGCTGCGGCGCGGCAGCATCACGATCAGGTGTTCGGACCACTCGGGGTTGGCCACTTCGTAGTTCTGCGTGGTGTCATAGATGACCCAGCTGCCGCTGCGCGCGCTGGCTTCGCGGCCCTGCTGGCTCACGGCCGCCAGGCCCTGCCAGGGCGCGACGATCTTGACGTAGTCGAGGTCCTGCGAACTGCGCCTTTGAACGCTGCGTATCACGCGGTGCCGCGCCGCCTCGACCCGCGTCATCACCACCGCACCGGCCTGCGAGCGCTGGATATGGCCTTCGAACACCGTGTCGCCATAGAGGTCGCTGCCCAGGCCCGAAAACAGTTTGGACATCCAGTCCTGCCACGCGGGTACGGCTTCCTGGGCCGACAGGCCATCGGTGCTCAAAGTGCTGGCGGTGCTCATGCCTGCATTATCCAGTGCATGGGCGCGCAAGGGGTGGGATGGCGCGGCGCCACGGGAAAACCCTGAAAACCGTGCATTCACAGTCAAGCACTTAGTGCATGCACAGTACAGCCATGGCGCGCACCCCGCCCTAGCATGCTTGCACGCTCAGCAAAAGAGCGACCAAGGAGACAAGCATGAAGACAGCAAGCAAACGTTTCTGGCTCAGGCAGGTGACTGCGGCTGCCGCCATCGCCACTTTGGGGCCGCTGGCCCTGGCGCAGGAGGCACCGAAATCGGTGCGCATAGGCTGGGCCATTGCCAAGACCGGGCACAACGCCGGCGGCACCGCGGCCACCGTGATGCCCAACTACCAGCTGTGGGTCAAGGAGATCAATGCCGCGGGCGGCATCATGCTCAAGGCCTACGGCAAGCGCGTGCCCATCGAAGTCGTCGAATACGACGACCGCTCGAGCACCGAGGAAGCGGTGCGCGCCACCGAGCGCCTGATGACACAGGACAAGGTCGACTTCGTGCTGCCGCCCTGGAGCACGGGCAGCAACCTGGCCGTCGGCCCGACCTACGAAAAGCACAAGTACCCGCTGCTGGCAGCGACTGCAGTGACCGACAAGGCACCCGAGCTGGCCAAGCGCTGGAAGCATGCGTTTTTCTTCCTGGGCACGGGCGCGGGCTATGCCGAGTCGCTGGTGAGCTACCTGGAAAGCGCAAAGAAGGAAGGCAAGATAGGCAACAAGATTGCCATGATCAACATTGCCGACGGCTTTGGCGTGGAGCTGGCCAACGCCACGCGCAAGGCGGCCAAGCAGCATGGCTTCGAGCTGGTCTACGACAAGAGCTATCCGATAGGCACGCAGGACATGACGCCGCTGCTGACCGAGATCAAGAGCAAGAACGCCGATGTGTTCATTGCCTACTCGTACCCGCCCGACACCATGCTGATCACCGAGCAGTCGCGCATCAACGCCCTCAACCCCAAGGTGATGTTCACCGGCGTGGGCACGCAGTTTCCGATGTTCAAGGCCAAGTTCGGCGCGGCCACCGAAGGCATCATGGCGCCGGGCGGCGTGGACTTCGACGCACCCGCGATCAAGGACTACTTCAAGCGCCACAAGGAATCGGCCGGCTATGAGCCCGACCGCTTTGCCAGCACCATCCAGTACACCACGCTGCAGGTGCTGCAGCAGGCCATAGAGCGCGTGGGCAAGGTGGACCGCGCGGCCGTGACGCAGGAGATCAGGACCGGTACTTTCGACACCATCATCGGCCCGGTCAAGCTCGAGAACCAGATGCTGACCAAGCTCTGGTACGTGGGCCAGTGGCAGAACGGCGAATTCTATGGCGTAGCGCCCAGCAACCGCGCGGGCGCCAAGCCGGCGATCATCCCGAAACCGGCCTGGAAGAACTGAAGTCCCGGCCCCATGAACCTGCTCGACATCCTGCTCGCGGGCAGCACCCTGGGCGGCCTCTACGGGCTGATCGCCATGGGGCTGACCCTGCAATACGGCGTGGCGCGCATCATGAATCTCTCCTATGGGGAGTTCCTGATCGCGCCAGCCTTTCTGGCCTATCTGGGCGTGACCGCCTGGGGGCTGTCACCCATTCTGCTGCTGCTGCTGGTGCTGCCCCTGGGCTTCATCGTGCAGTGGCTGGTCTATCAATTGCTGCTGACGCCGCTGGTGCGGCGCACGGGCGCGGGGCCGGCGCTGGAAGTCGACTCCATTCTCGCCACCTTCGGCCTGATGTTTGTCGTGCAGGGCGTGATGATGGTCGCGTTCGGCGGCAACTACCACAGCTACACCTATCTCTCGACACCGGTGCAGATCCTGGGCAGCACGGTCGCGGCCAACCGCCTGCTGGTGCTGGGCGTGGCCATCGCGCTGGGCCTGGGCCTGTACCTGCTGCTGACGCGCACCCGCATGGGCACGGTGGTGCGCGCGGTCTCGGTCGCGCCGCGCTTTGCGCCGCTGGTCGGCATCGACGTGCGCTTCACCGCGGCGCTGGCCTTCGGCCTGGGCGGGGCGATGGTCGCGGCCTCGGGCGTGCTGGTCAGCATGTTCCTGCCGTTCTCGGCGGCGATGGGCACCATGTTTGCGATGAAGGCGCTGATCGTGGTGATCATGGGCGGCGTGGGCAACCTGATGGGCTGCCTGCTCGCGGGAATGATGCTGGGCTTTGCCGAGACCCTGGTCGCGACCTTCATCGACCCCGGGCTGACGCTGGCTGTGAACTACGCGCTGTTTCTGGGCGTGCTGCTGCTGCGCCCCACGGGCCTGTTTGGAAAGGGCGCACGATGAACCGCCGCGATGCAATGGCATGGGGCGCGGGCGCCCTCGCCCTGGCCGGTCTGGCCACGGTGCCCCAGTGGATGCACAACGACTACTACCTGTCGCTGCTGATCAGCGTGCTGATGTACAGCGTGCTGGCCTCGGCCTGGGCGCTGTTCTCCGGACCCACGCGCTATGTCTCGCTGGCCACCGTGGCGTTCTTCGGCGTCGGCGCCTACACCACGGCGGTGTTCGGCGAAGCGCTGCCCTGGGCCGCGGTGCTGCTGATCGCCCTGGGCGTGGGCGTGGCCATGGCGCTGGTCGTGGGCCTGGCGACGCTGCGGCTGTCGGGCGTGTACTTCGTGATCTTCAGCTTCGGCCTGGCCGAGTTGGTCAAGCAGCTCGTGACCTGGTACGAAGTCAACATCACCAAGGACCTGGGCCGCTATGTGTTTGTCGACATCACGGCCCAGGACATCTACTGGCAGCTGCTGGTGCTGCTGGCGCTGGTGCTGGGCCTGCGTGCCTGGATAGCGCGCACGCGGCTGGGACTGGCGCTGCGCGTGATCGGCGAGGACGAGACCGTGGCCGTGCACGTGGGCATCAACACCACGCGCGTCAAGGTGCTGCTGTTCACGCTGAGCGCGGCCTTCATGACCGTGGCCGGCGCGATCATGGCGCCGCGCTGGACCTACCTCGACCCGACGATTGCGTTTGCGCCCGCGATCTCGTTCCAGACGCTGATCATGGCCCTGCTCGGCGGCGCGGGCACGCTGTTCGGGCCGCTGCTGGGCGCGGTGCCGCTGGTGCTGCTGTTCGAGTTCCTGTCGGCGAATTTCCCCAACCATTTCGCCATTCTTGTCGGCCTGGTGTTCATGGTCATCGTCTATGCGGTGCCCCACGGCATCTCGGGCTGGCTGCGCCGGCGCAAGCACAACGGAGGCGGGAAATGAAGCCGCTGCTGGAACTCAAAGGCCTGAGCAAGCGCTTTGGCGGCCTGGTCGCGGTCAACGACCTGTCGTTTGACGTGCACGCGGGCGAGGTCGTGGGCCTGCTGGGCCCCAACGGCTCGGGCAAGACCACGGCCATGAACCTGGTCTCGGGCGCCCTGCCGCTCAACGCCGGTGAAGTGCGCTTTGACGGCCGCACCATCAGCGGCCTGGCCAGCCACCAGATCGCGCGCCTGGGCGTGGCGCGCACCTTTCAGCTGGTGCGCGTGCTCGGCGGCATGAGCTGCCGCGACAACGTCGCCGCGGGCCTGGCGTTTCGCCCCGGCGGCCTGCACGGCCGCGCCGCGGAACATGCGGCGCAACTACTGCTCGAACGCGTGGGCCTGGGCGCCCAGGCCGGGCTGCCGGCCGCCGAGCTGACCTATATCGACCAGAAGCGGCTGGAGTTGGCGCGCGCGCTGGCGCTGGCGCCCAAGCTGCTGCTGCTCGACGAGTGGCTGGCCGGGCTCAACCCCACGGAGCTGCAGCAGGGCATTGCGCTGATTGCCGCGCTGCGCGATGAAGGAATGACGGTGCTGATGGTCGAACATGTGATGGATGCGGTGCACGCGCTGTGCAGCCGCTGCGTGGTGATGAACACCGGCAGCCGCATTGCCGACGGCCCGACGCGCGAAGTGCTCAGCGATGCGCGCGTGATCGAGGCCTATCTCGGCAGCAGTGATGACATCCAGGAGAGCGCCCATGCTTGAAGTGCACGATCTTTCGCTGGCCTATGGCAAGCACCAGGCGCTGCGCGGCGTGTCGCTGCAGGTCGCCAAGGGCGAGCTGGTGGTGATGCTGGGCGCGAACGGCGCGGGCAAGTCCTCGCTGCTCAAGGCAATTGGCGCGATGGTGCGGCCGCAGGACGGCGCGCGCGTGCTGCTCGCGGGCCAGGAGCTCACGCGGCTGCCGGCCCATCAGGTGGTCGAGGCCGGCCTCGCGCTGGTGCCCGAAGGCCGCGGCGTGTTCGGCGACCTGACGGTGCGCGAGAACCTGCAGCTGGGCGCCCAGCCCAAGCGGGCACGCGCGCTCGAAGCGCAAAGCCTGGCGCGCGTGCTCGATCTCTTTCCCAAGCTCGCCCAGCGCATGGCGCAGACCGTGCGCACCATGAGCGGCGGCGAGCAGCAGATGGTGGCCGTGGGCCGGGCGCTGATGTCGGCGCCCGATATCCTGTTGCTGGACGAGCCGTCGCTGGGCCTGTCGCCGCTGATGTGCAAGGAACTGTTTTCGGCGCTGGCGCGCATCCGCAACCTGGGCGTGGGCGTGCTGCTGGTCGAGCAGAACGCGCGCCAGAGCCTGGCAATTGCCGACCGCGGCTATCTATTGGAAACCGGGCTTGTCGTGGGCCAGGGCACGGCCGCAGAACTGCAAGCCAGCCCTGCCGTGCGACAGGCGTATCTGGGCGCAGCCCATTGATTTTTTTGTGAAGGAAGTTCCATGATCGAACAACAGATGCTGATCGGCGGCCAATCGGTGGGCGCCACGGGCGGTGCCACATTCGAGCGCCGCAACCCGCTCGACGGCCAGGTCGCCACGCGTGCGCCGGCCGCCACGGCCGACGACGCGCGCGCCGCGATCGACGCCGCCGCCAAGGCCTTTCCCGCCTGGGCCGCAATGGGCCCGGGCGAGCGCCGCGGCCTGCTGATGAAGGCGGCGGCGGCGATTGAAGCCAAGGGCCAAGCCTTTGCCGCGGCCATGGCGGCCGAGACCGGCTCGTCGGGCATCTGGGCCGGCTTCAACGTACACCTCGCGGCCGACATGTTTCTCGAAGCCGCGTCGCTGACCACGCAGATCAGCGGCCAGGTCATTCCCTCTAACGTTCCCGGCAGCCTGGCCATGGCCGTGCGCCAGCCCGCGGGCGTGGTCGTGGGCATCGCGCCCTGGAACGCGCCCATCATCCTGGCGGTGCGCGCGATTGCCACGCCGCTGGCCTGCGGCAACACCGTGGTGCTCAAGGGCTCGGAGCTGTGCCCCGCGACCCATGGCCTGATCATCGAGGCGCTGCAGGAAGGCGGCCTGCCGCCGGGCGTGGTGAACTTCGTGACCAACGCGCCCGCCGATGCCGGCGCCGTGGTCGAAGCCATGATTGCCCACCCGGCCGTGCGCCGCGTGAACTTCACGGGCTCGACGCGCGTGGGCCGCATCATCGGCCAGACCGCGGCCAAATACCTCAAGCCCGCCATTCTTGAACTCGGCGGCAAGGCGCCGTTCCTGGTGCTCGACGATGCCGATATCGACGCAGCGGTTGCCGGCGCGACCTTCGGCGCGTTCGCCAACTCGGGCCAGATCTGCATGTCGACCGAGCGCATCATCGTCGACGAGAAAGTCGCCGACGAATTCATCGCCAAGCTGGTCGCGCGCGCCACTTCGCTGCCGCTGGGCGATCCGCGCCAGGGCCCGGTGGTGCTGGGCTCGGTCGTCGACCAGACCACGGTAGAGCGCGTCAACGCGCTGATCGACGATGCGCTTGCCAAGGGCGCCAAGCTGCTGTGCGGCGGCAAGGCCGACAACACCTTGATGCCCGCGACACTGCTCGACCATGTGACCTCGGCCATGGACATCTTCTACGAGGAGACTTTCGCTCCCGTGAAGGCCATCGTGCGCGTGAAGAATGTCGAGGAAGCGGTGGCGATTGCCAACGACAACGAGTTCGGCCTGTCGGCTGCGGTGTATGGCCGCGACACCGCGCGCGCCTGGCAGGTCGCGGCGCGCATCGAATCGGGCATCTGCCACATCAACGGCCCCACGGTGCACGACGAAGCGCAAATGCCTTTCGGCGGCGTCAAGAGCTCGGGCTACGGCCATTTCGGCGGCCAGGCCGGCATCGATGCGTTCACCGATACGCGCTGGATCACGATGCAGACCACACCGCGCCATTACCCGTTCTGAGGTGCGCTGGCGGCGGGGGCGGCGGACTGCAAAGCCCGCCGTAGCCTGCCGGCCTTGACAGGCATGGGAAAATCAGCGCCATACAGGCCCCTGCCCTGCGATGCAATGCCAATCAGATAAACCGTTCGTGGTGAGCCTGTCGAACCATGGACGGCGTTTCGGAAACGGAAAAATGCCCATTCATCCTTCGACAAGCTCAGGACGAACGGACATTTTTCCTTCACTGTCTGGCATTGGCGCTCCGGGGGCCCTTTCCCATTCAAAAGGCTGCAAACCCATGGACATCAAAGAACAATGCGTGGTCGCTCTGACCTGGACCCTCAAGGACACCCTGGGTGAAGAACTCGACGTGCTCGAAGAACCGGTGGATTTCCTGGTCGGCGGCGATGACCTGCTGCCGGCCATAGAGCGCGCGCTGCAAGGCCACGGCATGGGCGCCAAGCTCGACCTGCACCTCGAACCCGAAGACGCGTTTGGCGACTACAACGAAAAGCTGATCTTCCTGGAGCCGCGCACGCTGTTCCCCGCCGAAATCGAGGAAGGCATGACCTTCGAAGGCCATGCGCTGCCCGCGGGCACCAACGCCGAAGCGCCCAAGGATGCGCTCTACACCGTGACCGATATCTATCCCGAGCATGTGGTGCTTGACGGCAACCACCCGCTGGCCGGCATCGCGCTGCGCCTGCACCTCAAGGTCGAAGGCGTGCGCGAAGCGACCGAAGAGGAAATCGGCCGCGGCAGCTCGGGCACGGGCTTCTTCCGCATCCAGCCGCCCCAGGCTCCGGGCAACGACACGCTGCATTGAACGCAAAAGGGACTCCGCGGAGTCCCTTTTTTGCGTGGAATCGACTCAGCGGTAGAGCTGGTCGTTCTCGATGCGCACGTTGTCGCCGATGTTGAACGGCGGCGGATTCGGATAGTCGAACGCACGCAGGCTGCGGTCGCGGGTCTCTACGGTCACGCGATAGATATCGCGCACGCTGCCGCCACCCGCATGGTTCTGCACGGCGCTGCCAGCGAGCGCACCGCCGACCACGCCGGCGGCCGTGGCCAGCGTCTTGCCCGAGCCGCCGCCGATCTGGTGGCCGACCAGGCCGCCGAGCACACCTCCGACAATGGCGCCGCCGGCACCGATGCCGCTCGAGTCCTGCACGCGCACGGTCTCGATGTTGATCACGCGGGCATAAGTCTGGTAGCCCTGGTTGTACACGGGCTGGTTGTTCGGATAGGCCGTGGACGGATACGAGTGCGTGGGGTAGCTGGAAACGGGCTGGTTGGGATAGCCCGACTGGTTATAGCCGCCCTGGGGGTAACCGGCGCATGCGGTCAGCGCGGCGAGAACGACGCCTGCACCTGCCAAGCGGCTCCAACGTTGAATTTTTTGCATGGATATTTCTCCTGTTGCGACATGCCGATGCGATCCAGGGTCGAGGGACTCCCGTCTTCGGCATGGGCCTGTCCCATTTTGACCGGCCTGTCCACCTATAACGGTAGGCCAACATCCCCAGCCGACAGGTTTGACACTTCCTCACACATAGTGCTTTCGGATACGTCTCAGCGACCGCGCAGCGCCGCCACCACCTGCGCCAGCGAATCGGCCTGGGGAAAGAAGAAATCACCGGCCCAGCCCAGCGCGACCGTGACCAGCAGCGCACCCAGCACCGGCTTCCAGGTAAGGCGCAGGGCGACCAGCAACCAGCCTTCGCGCTCCACCACATAGAGCGTGCGCGCCATCAGCAGCGCAAAGGCGACTTCGACGGCCACCGCCAGAAACAGCTCGGAGCCAAACATCAGCCACAGCAGCGAGCCCGCGCCGGTCAAGGCCAACAGCAGCAGCCCAAACACCAGCAGCACGGGCAGCAGGACCACGCCCTCAGCATCGGCGGCGTCCAGGCCTGCCGACAGGTCCACACCGCCTGCGCCCTCGGCCAGATTCTCGGCAACGCTGCCCAGCGCTTCGCCGCCGCTGTCCCAGCCGCCCGAAGCCCCGCCGCCGGCAAAACTGCCGCCCTGCCCGCTCAACTCGGCGCTGGCTTCGCCCGGCGTTGCCCCACCAGGCCAGGGCACTTCGATCGGCAGGTCGGCGGGCCCATCCCAGGAGCGGCGCAGCATGGCTTCGGCCCACAGCCGCACCAGCAGCAGATAGACGCCATAACCCGCGGCCAGCACCAGTCCGTAGCGCAAGGCCATGCTGTGCATGCCGACATGCAGCAGGATGGCACTCAGTGCCGCCATCACCGCCAGCGTGAACAGCCCGGTGAGCCAGGCATGCAGTCGCAGCCAATGGCGGCTTTGCAGCTGGCGGCGCATTTGCTGCTCGGCGGGCAGCGCAATGCGCGTCCAGGAACTGCGCCGGCCCGGCCTTTGCTTCGTCGATGTGTTTTTCAAGTCCGCTCCCTTCCAAGCGCCCAGCTCGGCCTGTTGCCGGCAAGGTATTTGCAGCAAGCTTAGCGCCACTACGCCGGCGCGCGCCATAGGCCCGGCCCCCCGTTGTCGCGCAAATAGTCTATGGTCGCGCTGGTGAACCTCGTCCTCCACCCATGAGAAAGCCACGCCCGCCATGACGACCTCCCGCGCCCACCGGCTGCTCAGTCGCCTGGTCCGCATCGCCCCCGAAGAAGTGCGGGCCACGCTGCTGGGCTTTGCCTGGTTTGCCTGCCTGCTTTCGGGCTACTACCTGCTGCGGCCGCTGCGCGATGCCCTGGGTCTGGCGGGCGGCGTGGAGGAGCTGCGCTGGCTGTTCAGCGCCACCTTCGTGACCATGCTGCTGCTGGTGCCGGCATTTGGCTGGCTGGTGAGCAGACTGCCGCCGCGCCGCTTCGTGCCCTGGGTCTACCGCTTCTTCGCGCTGACGCTGCTGGCCTTCAGCGCCTGGATGGCGCTGGACGTGCAAAGCGCCTGGCTGGGCCGCACCTTCTTTGTCTGGGTCAGCGTCTTCAATCTGTTCACCGTCAGCATCTTCTGGAGCGTGCTCGACGACTGTTTCAGCAATGAACAGGGCCGGCGCCTGTTTGGCTTCATTGCCGCGGGCGGCACGCTGGGCACGGTGCTCGGCCCGCTGCTGGCCGCCGCTGCCGCGAGCGTGTTCGGCACCATGGCGCTGGCGCTGCTCGCCGCGCTGCTGCTGGAACTTGCGCTGCGCTGCTTTCGCGGCATCTACCCCGTCCACGACGGCAGCGCCAGCGCGCCGGCACCGGCGCGCGCGCTGGGCGGCCAGGTGTGGGCCGGGCTGTCGCTGATTGCGCGTTCGCCCTATCTGCTGGGCATCTGCGCGTACCTGCTGGCGCACACCGCGGCGTCGACCTTTCTGTACTTCGAGCAAGGCCGCATCGTCAGTGCGGCGTTGGCCGATACCGCGGCGCGCACGCGCTATTTCGCGCTAGTCGACTTCTGCGTATCGGCGCTGACGCTGGCGCTGCAGCTGCTGGTCACGGGGCTGCTGATGCGAAAATTCGGCCTGGCGCTGTGCCTGGCCCTGCTGCCGCTGGTGACGCTGGCGGCGTTCGGCGCGCTGGCCTGGGCGCCCACGCTGGCGGTGCTGGCGGGCGTGCAGATACTGCGCCGCGCGCTGGACTACGCGATTGCCCGGCCGGCGCGCGAAGTGCTGTTCACGGTGATCAGCCGCGAGGAGAAGTACAAGGCCAAGAACGCGATCGAGACCTTGGTCTACCGCGGCGGCGATGCGCTCAGCGGCTGGCTGTCGGCGGCGCTGTCGGCGCTGGGCATGGGCCTGGCCGGCATCGCGCTGCTGGCGATTCCGCTGTCGGCCGCCTGGTGCGCGCTGTGCGTGTGGCTGGCGCGGCGCCAGGAAACATTGCCCAGCCCGCACCCCACGCCGCCCAACTTCCGGAGGAAAAATGAAACCCACCGTTGACCTATCCGCCATCAACCGCGCCCAGTTCCTGCGCGCCACGCTGGCCGCGTCCCTGGCCATGGGCCTGGGCCCGGGCCAGGCCGCGGCACCGGCGCGCGCGATGCGCCAGCGCAGCATTCCATCGAGCGGCGAAGCCCTGCCCGTGGTCGGCTGCGGCACCTGGCGCGGCTTCGGCCACGCGCCCGGCACGCCCGAATACGCGCGCCTGCCGGGCGTGCTCGAGGCGCTGTTCGATGCGGGCGGAACGCTGCTCGACAGCTCGCCCATGTACGGCCGCTCGGAAAAGACCACGGGCGAGCTGCTGGCCAGGTCGCGCCGCGGCGGCCAGGCCTTTCTGGCGACCAAGGTCTGGACTTCGGGCCGCGAGGCCGGCATCCGGCAGATGGAGGAATCGATGGCGCTGCTGGGCAGCGAGAAACTCGATCTGATGCAGATCCACAATCTGGTCGACTGGCAGACGCATCTGCGCACCCTGCGCGGCTGGAAGGCCCAGGGCCGGGTGCGCTATCTGGGCATCACGCACTACACCTCGTCGGCGTTTGCCGAAGTCGAGGCCGTGCTCAGGCGCGAGCCGCTGGACTTCCTGCAGATCAACTACGCGTTTGACGACCAGGGCGCGGCGCAGCGGCTGCTGCCGCTGGCCGCGGACAAGGGCGTGGCGGTGCTGGTCAATCAGCCGTTTGGCGGCGGCGGGCTGCTGCGCCAATTGGACCGCCGCCCGCTGCCGGCCTGGGCCGCAGAAATCGAGTGCAGCAGCTGGGCCCAGGTGCTGCTCAAGTTCGTGCTGAGCCACCCCGCGGTCACCTGCGTCATTCCGGGCACCAGCCGGCCCGAGCACATGGCCGACAACGCCGGCGCCGGCCAGGGCGTGATTCCCGAGCCGGCGTTCTGGCGCCAGCGTTCGCTCAACCTGTGATCAGGCCTTGCCGGTCGAGCCGTAGCCGCCTTCGCCGCGCTCCGACGCGGCTTCGAAATCCGCGACCAGGCGGAAGCTCGGCTGCACCACGGGAACGATCACCAGCTGTGCCAGGCGGTCCATGGGCTGCAGCGTGAACGCCGTGGGCGAACGGTTCCAGGCGCTGACCATCAGCTGGCCCTGGTAGTCGCTGTCGATCAGGCCGACCAGGTTGCCGAGCACGATGCCGTGCTTGTGGCCCAGGCCCGAGCGCGGCAGGATCATCGCCGCATAGCCCGGGTCCTTGAGATAGATCGCCATGCCCGTGGGCACCAACTGCCATTCGCCGGGCGCCAGCGTCAGCGGCGCGTCCATGCAGGCGCGCAGGTCCAGGCCGGCGCTGCCGGGCGTGGCATAGGCGGGCATGTTGTCGCGCAGGCGCGCGTCGAGAATCTTGAGGTCAACGTTCATGGAAAGGTCGGGGTTGTCGAAAAAGAAGCGGCCCCAGGGCTGCGGCTGCAGGCTGGGGCGTTGCGGCCGCCATCATCGCTGAATTTACCGCGCCGGGTCGCGGGCCCGGGGATTTTCGTCCGCCTCCCCTCGTTGCTCGAACGCGCGCGTGATGAAGTCGACAAAGGCGCGCACCCGGCCCGCGTTCTTGTGGCGCTGAGGATAGACGGCGTGGATGGCGGCGTCGGGCGTATGGCACTGGGGCAGCACCTGCACCAGCCGGCCGCTGGCGAGATGCCTTTCGATGTCCCATTCGGCGCGCATCAGGATGCCATGGCCGTCGAGCGCCCAGTTGACGGCGATCTCGCCATCGTTGGTCGTCAGGTTGCCGCGCGTCTTGACGACTTCGGTGAGCGTCGCGCGGCCGCGGCCGCTGGTCAGCCGCCAGGTGCCATAGGCTTCCTCGCCCTGGCGTATGCCTATGCAGTTGTGGCGCGCGAGCTCGCTCGCGACCTTGGGCAGGCCGTGTCGGGCGATATACGCGGGCGAGGCGCACAGCAGCCGGCGATTGGGTGCGATATGCCGCGCGATGACACGCGCGTCGGGTGGCGCGCCAAAGCGTATGCAGACGTCGAACGCATCCTCGGTCAGCGGCGGCGGGTTCACCGACAGCTGCAGCTGCACTTCGACATCGGGAAAATCCGCGACGAACCGGGAGATCAGGGGCGCGACATGGGTGCGGCCGAAACCCAGCGTCGCATTGACGCGCAACAGCCCCCGGGCCGAGGCCTTGGCGCCGCCTATCAGCTGCTCCATGTCGTCGATCTCGCCCAGAATGCGGCGCGCATGCTCCAGATAGACCTCGCCTTCCTGCGTCAGGCTCATGCGCCGCGTGGTGCGGCTGACCAGCGACACGCCCAGGCGCGTCTCCATCAGCGCCAAATGCTTGCTGACCGCGGGCGTGGTGATGCCCAGTTCGCGCGCGGCCGCGCTGAGGCTGCCGGCGCCGGCCAGCACCGAGAAGAAACCAAGGTCCGCGGGTTGTATGCCGTTGCCCATGAAGAGGCCTCACTGTTAATTTCAAGTAAATACTGGATTCACTTTAGCGGCGCTCGCAACCGGTGTCGAGTGCCTAAAGTCAGGCCATCCATCTCTCCCACGGAAACCAACCATGAAGACATACCGCATTGCAACCATTCCCGGCGACGGCATAGGCAAGGAAGTCGTGCCCGCGGGCCAGGAAGTCCTGCAGGCGCTGGCGCGCGCCGGCAGCCGCTTCCAGTTCGAATTCGAGAACTTCGGCTGGGGCGGCGACTGGTACCGCGAACACGGCGAGATGATGCCCGCCGACGGCCTGGAAGCGCTCAAGAACAAGGACGCGATCCTGTTCGGCTCGGCCGGCGACCCGCATATTCCCGACCACATCACGCTCTGGGGCCTGCGCCTGAAGATCTGCCAGGGCTTCGACCAGTACGCCAACGTTCGCCCCACGCGCATCCTGCCGGGCATCGACGGCCCGCTCAAGCGCTGCGGCCCCGACGACCTCAACTGGGTGATCGTGCGCGAGAACTCCGAAGGCGAGTATTCGGGCGTGGGCGGGCGGGTGCACCAGGGTCATCCGATCGAAGCCGCAACCGATGTCTCGATGATGACGCGCGCCGGCGTGGAACGCATCATCCGCTACGCGTTCAAGCTGGCCCAGTCGCGTCCGCGCAAGCTGCTGACCGTGGTCACCAAGAGCAACGCCCAGCGCCACGCGATGGTGATGTGGGACGAGATTGCCGTGCAGATCTCCAAGGAGTTCCCGGACGTCACGTGGGACAAGGAACTGGTCGACGCCGCGACCGCGCGCATGGTCAACCGCCCGGCGACGCTGGACACCATCGTCGCCACCAACCTGCATGCCGACATCCTCAGCGACCTGGCCGCGGCCCTGGCCGGCAGCCTGGGCATAGCGCCCACGGGCAACATCGATCCCGAGCGCCGCTACCCGTCCATGTTCGAGCCCATCCACGGATCGGCGTTCGACATCATGGGCCAGGGCCTGGCCAACCCGGTCGGCACGTTCTGGTCGGTGGTCATGCTGCTCGAACACCTGGGCGAGCACGAGGCCGCGGCCCAGGTCATGCAGGCCGTGGAAAGCGTGACCGCCAACCCGGCGCTGCACACGCGCGATCTGGGCGGCACGGCGACCACGGCCCAGGTCACCCAGGCGGTCTGCGAACAGCTGGCCGCCACGGCGCTGCAGGCCGCCTGATCGTCCCCGAGCGGCAGCGCGCCGCTCGCTCGCCGGGCAGGTGCTGGCCCGGCAGGCCTCTCGAGCGTCGCCTGGCCCGAAGGCCCGGCATGCCCCCCGCGGCATCATTGTTGAGGACCCATCGATGTCATCTTCCCCCGAGAGCGCCCTGCTGCGCGCCATGTTCGACGCGGCCATCGCGGCCGCCCAGCCCGCAGTCTGCCTGCCGCCACATCTGCCGCAGCCGCCCAAAGGCCGGCTGGTGGTGATAGGCGCAGGCAAGGCTTCGGCCGCGATGGCCAGCGCACTGGAAAAGCACTGGCCCGGCCCGCTGACCGGGCTGGTGGTCACGCGCCACGGCTACGGCGTGCCCTGCGAGCGCGTGGAAATCGTCGAAGCCGCGCATCCGGTGCCCGACGCCGCGGGCGAAGACGCGGCGCGGCGCATGCTGGCCCTGGTTGCCGGACTCTGCGCCGACGACCTGGTGATCGCCCTGATTTCCGGCGGCGGCTCGGCGCTGCTGCCGCTGGCCCTGCCCGGCCTGACGCTGGCCGACAAGCAGGCCTTGAACCGCGCGCTGCTGGCCAGCGGCGCGAGCATAGGCGAAATGAATTGCGTGCGCCGCCATCTTTCCGCGATCAAGGGCGGGCGGCTGGCTGCGGCCTGCCATCCCGCGCGGGTGCTCAACCTGCTGCTGTCCGATGTCCCGGGCGACGACCCCATAGACATCGCCTCAGGCCCCACCGTGCCCGACCCCACGACCTGCGCCGACGCGCTGCAGATCCTGCGCCGCTACCGGATCGACGTTGCGCCGCGCGCGCTGGCGCTGCTGCAAAGCCAGGAAGGCGAAAGCCTCAAGCCCGGCGACCCGCGCCTGCCCGAGATCACGACGCGCTTCATCGCCACGCCGCAGCAGGCGCTCGAGGCCGCGGCGCAGGTCGCGCGCCAGGCCGGCTGGGACGCGCACATCCTGGGCGACGCGATCGAAGGCGAAGCGCGCGAAGTCGCCCGGGCCCTGGCCGGCGTCGCGCTGCAGATCGCGCGCCGCGGCCAGCCCCTGCGCGCACCCTGCGTGCTGCTGTCGGGCGGCGAGACCACGGTCACGCTGCGCGGCCAAGGCCGCGGCGGACGCAATGTCGAATTCCTGCTGTCGCTGGGACTGGCGCTCGATGCCGAACCCGGCGTCTTCGCGCTCGCGGGCGATACCGACGGCGTCGACGGCCAGGAAGAGATTGCCGGCGCGCTGCTCACGCCCGACACGCTGGCGCGCGCCTGGGAGTGCGGACTGCGGCCACGCGAGCAACTCGACGACAACGACGGACACGGCTTTTTCGAGCGCCTGGGGGACACGGTGGTGACCGGCCCCACGCACACCAATGTCAACGATTTTCGCGCCCTGCTGATCCAGGCCCATGCCGGCCCGGACCGCAGCGCGCACGGGAAGCCATAGCATGCGCAGAAACAAGAACGCCAAGATCGTGGCGACCCTGGGCCCGGCCAGCGACGACCGCGAGACCATACTGGCGCTGTTCGAGGCCGGAGCCGATGTCTTTCGCCTCAACTTCAGCCACGGCAAGCATGAGGACCACCAGCGCCGGCTCGAGATCATCCGCGAGATCGAACGCAGCAGCGGCCGCCCCATAGGAGTGCTGCTCGACCTGCAAGGCCCGAAGCTGCGCATAGGCACGTTTCCCGACGGCCCCGTCACCCTGGTCGAAGGCCAGGCGTTCCGGTTGGATCTGGACAGCGCCACGCCGGGCAGCGCCATGCGCGTCGCGCTGCCGCATGCGGAAATCTTCGCGGCGCTCGAAGCGGGCACCGAACTGCTGCTCGACGACGGCCGGCTGCGGCTGCGCGTGGAGCAGTTCGGCGCCGATTTCGCCCAGACGCGGGTGATCAACGGCGGCCCGCTGTCGGACCGCAAGGGCGTCAACGTTCCCGGCGTGGTGCTGCCGCTGTCGGCCCTCACCGAAAAGGACCGCATCGACCTGGCCTGCGGATTGCGCCTGGGTGTCGACTGGGTCGCGCTGTCGTTCGTGCAGCGGCCCGAGGACATCATCGAAGTGCGCGCCCTGGTCGAGGGGCGCGCCGCCATCGTCGCCAAGCTCGAGAAGCCCGCGGCGATCGCGTCGCTGGAAGCCATCGTCGCCGAGGCCGACGCGATCATGGTGGCGCGCGGCGACCTGGGCGTGGAAATGCCCGCACAGCAGGTGCCGTCCATCCAGAAACGCATCGTCCGGGCCTGCCGCAAGGCCGGCAAGCCGGTGATCGTCGCCACGCAGATGCTCGAATCCATGGTCAGCGCGCCCGTGCCCACGCGCGCCGAAGCTTCCGACGTGGCCACGGCCATCTACGAGGGCGCGGATGCGGTGATGCTGTCCGCGGAATCGGCCAGCGGCCGCTACCCCGTGCAGGCAGTGCGCATGATGAGCAGCATCATCAGCCATACCGAGTCGGACCCCAACTACCAGGCGGCGATCGAGGCCGCGCGCGCCGAGCCCCAGCCGCTCGCGGCCGACGCCATCGGTTTCGCGCTGCGCCATGTGACGCGCCTGCTCAATGCGGCCGCGACCGTGGCCTATACCAGCTCGGGCTATTCCGCGATCCGCATGGCGCGCGAGCGGCCGCAGGCGCCGATCATAGGCATGACCCCGCGCCTGGCGACGGCGCGCCGCCTGGCGCTGGTGTGGGGCGTGCACGCGGTGCTGTGCCACGACGTCGCCGACGTTCCCGAGATGACCGACCTGGCCAGCCGCACGGCGCTGCAGCAAGGCTTCGGTGCGGTCGGCCAGACGCTGGTGATTTCCGCCGGCCTGCCGTTCGCCACCTCGGGCACGACCAATCTGCTGCGCATCGCGCAGATCGCCTGAGTTAACGCGTCTGCCCTCAGCGAGCCATCGGGACAAACCGCCATGATTGTTTTCTTGAGGTTAAAGACGCATTAACTTCGCGCCCGGCCGCTCGCCGCCTTGCCAGCCCAGAATGAAATCAACAACAAGGAGACAAACCGTGAAGACCTCTTTCTTTCGTCCACGCGCCACCTTCGTGGCCATTGCCCTCGGCCTGACTTCGGCGCTGGCCGCCGCCCAGGGCTTTCCCGCCAAGCCCATCACGCTGGTCGTGCCCTTCCCGCCCGGCGGCAGCTCCGACGTGCTGGCACGCGCGCTCACCGACAAGCTGTCGCAGAGCCTGGGCCAGCCGGTGATCGTCGAAAGCCGGCCCGGCGCGGGCGCGACGCTGGGCGCGGCCTATGTTGCCGCGGCCAAGCCCGACGGCTACACGCTGCTGCTGGGCGCGGTGCACCACGCGATTGCCACCAGCGTCTACAAGAAGCTGCCCTATGACTTCGAGAAGAGCTTTGCGCCCGTCACCACGCTGGCCATGGTGCCCAATGTGCTGGTGATCAACGCGAAATCGCCGGTCACGGATGTCAGGGGCCTGGTGGCCGAAGCCCGGGCGGCAAAGGACAAGCTGGCCTATGGCTCGAACGGCAACGGCACGCTGCAGCATCTGGTCGGCACGCAGTTTGCCGCGCTGTCGGGCATAGAGCTGCTGCATGTGCCCTACAAGGGCAGCGCGCCGCTGACCACCGATCTGCTGGGCGGCCAGGTGACGATGTCGTTCGATACGCTCACGCCCGTGATGCCTTTCATCAAGGCAGGCAAGCTGCGCCCGCTGGCCGTCACAACGGCCAGGCGCTCGAGCAGCCTGCCCGACGTCCCGACGCTGGAGGAAGCCGGTCTCAAGGGCTTCGACCAGGGCACCTGGTTCGGCATCCTGGCACCCGCCGGCACGCCCAGGGACGTGGTCGCCAAGCTGAACGGCGAGATGGTCAAGGTCATCCACTCGCCGGACTTCAAGAAGCGCATGGCGGATGTGGGCGCCGAGCCCATTGGCAACTCGGCCGAGCAGATGGCCGAGCAGATCAAGTCGGACACTGCCAAGTACGCCCGGCTGTCCAGGGAAGCCAACGTCGTGATCGACTGACCCATGCCAGGGCGCGCGCGTTCAGCCCTTCTTGCTGCCCAGCAGCTTGCGAAAGATATTGACTATCCAGCTGCCGATCAGGATCAGGCCGATCAGCCAGATCATTCCGCCCTGCCAGAAGAACAGCGCCACCACCACCGGCAGCCAGATCAGCAGCGGCAACAGCTTCAGCCCGACTTTCAGCGCAGGCTTGTTGGCGGCCTGCTGCGCCTGGGAGCGCAGGCGCTCGAGGCTGTCGGCCGCGGCAGTCTTGGAGGCCTGCGCCGGGTGGCGGCGCGCGCCGGCCGGATTGCCGGTCGCGGGCGCTTTCGGCGCGCGTGCGTCATGCACCGGCGCGCTCGGGCGGGCATGCGCCAGGCGCTGGCTTTCGGCGTTCGACAGCAGTTGCTCGACATAGCGCACGAAGTCGCCGTCGGCCGGGCCGCTGTAATCGGAGCTGGTCAGGCTTACCGGCGTCTGCGGGCCCAGCGGCGTCTTGCCGCGGCCCTTGAAAGGCGGCAGGTTGTTGGTCCAGGGGTTCATGTGAGCACCTGTGAAGCGCCGGGGCGCAGCGTGGACTGCGCGCCGCCCAGGCGCTGGGCAATCTCGGCAACCAGCTGCTGGGCCAGCACGCGCTTGGACGCATGGGGAAGTTCACGGTGACCGTGGGCATCGATCAGCAGCAGGGCGTTGTCGTCCTGGCCGAACGTCGCCGGGCCGATGTTGCCGACCAGCAGCGGCACCTGCTTGCGCAGCCGCTTGGCGGTGGCGTGGGCCAGCAGGTCGTGGCTTTCGGCGGCAAAGCCCACGCAGTACAGCTGGCCGGCGCGCGCGCGCGGCGACTGGGCCACGCGTGCCAGGATATCGGTGTTCTCGACAAAGGCCAGCGCCGGCACTTCGCCCGAGCCGTCCTTCTTGATCTTCTGCTGCGAAGCCTGGGCCGGGCGCCAGTCGGCCACGGCCGCGGTGGCAATGAAGACGGTGGCGGCGTCGACCGCCTGCTCCACGGCCATGCCCATCTGCTCGGCCGACTCCACGTTGATGCGGCGCACGCCGCGCGGCGTGGGCAGATGCACGGGGCCGGCGACCAGCGTGACTTCGGCGCCGGCTTCGCGCGCCGCGCGCGCAATGGCAAAGCCCATCTTGCCGCTGGAGCGGTTGGTGATGCCCCGCACCGGGTCTATGGCTTCAAAGGTCGGGCCGGCCGTGACCAGCAGATGCTGGCCCGCAAGTCTGCGCGGCGTGAAGAAGGCGCTGAGCTCTTCCATCAGTTCGGCCGGCTCGAGCATGCGGCCGTCGCCGGTCTCGCCGCAGGCCTGCTCGCCCGTGCCCACGCCCAGCACCGTGGCGCCATCGCGCGCCACCTGGGCGAAATTGCGCTGGGTCGCGGGATGGACCCACATTTCGCGGTTCATTGCGGGTGCCAGCAGCAGCGGCACGCGCTCGATGGGCCGCGCCAGGCACAGCAGGCTCAGCAGTTCGTCGGACCGGCCCTGGGCCAGGCGCGCGGCGAAATCGGCGCTGCACGGCGCGATCAGGATGGCATCGGCTTCGCGGCTCAGGTTGATGTGCGGCATGTTGTTCGCTTCACGCGCATCCCACTGCGAGCCGTAGACCGTGCGGCCCGACAGCGCCTGCATGGTCACGGGCGTGATGAACTGCTCGGCTGCCTCGGTCATCACGACCTGCACGGTCGCCCCGGCCTTGATCAGCAGCCGACACAGCTCCGCCGACTTGTAACAAGCTACGCCTCCACTGAGGCCCAGAACCAGATGTTTGCCAGCGAAGTCTTTCATACGGCGAATTTAGCAGACAAGGCCGCGCTTGACAGGGTATATCGGTGCCGGATCGGGCGGGTGAAATGGGCACGCATCTATAATCCTTCTTTACCAACACCTATAAGGCAAGCTTCGCGCAACTGTCGCGCCGTGTGCATTCACGTCCACTTGCCGCTCGATCTGCGCAGAGCTTCTATAAAGACATGACCAAATTTGTCTTCGTCACCGGCGGTGTGGTGTCTTCCCTGGGCAAGGGAATCGCCTCCGCCTCCCTTGCTGCGATCCTCGAATCGCGCGGCCTCAAAGTCACTCTGATCAAGCTCGATCCCTACATCAACGTGGATCCTGGCACCATGTCGCCGTTCCAGCACGGTGAAGTGTTCGTGACGGACGACGGCGCCGAAACCGATCTGGACCTGGGTCATTACGAGCGTTTCATCGAAACGCGCATGAAGCAGTCCAACAACTTCACCACCGGCCGCATCTACCAGAGCGTGCTCGAGAAGGAACGCCGCGGCGACTATCTCGGCAAGACCGTGCAGGTCATCCCGCACGTGACCAATGAAATCCAGGACTACATCAAGCGCGGCGCCGGCATAGGCACGCCCGACGCCGTCGATGTGGCGATCTGCGAAATCGGCGGCACGGTGGGCGACATCGAGTCCCTGCCCTTCCTCGAAGCCGTGCGCCAGCTGAGCCTCAAGCTGGGCCCGAACAATTCGGCCTTCGTGCACCTGACCTACCTGCCCTGGATCGCCACGGCCGGCGAGCTCAAGACCAAGCCCACCCAGCACACGGTGCAGAAGCTGCGCGAGATCGGCATCCAGCCCGACGCGCTGCTGTGCCGCGCGCTGCACCCCGTGCCCGCCGAGGAACGCGAAAAGATTTCGCTGTTCACCAACGTGCCCGAATGGGGCGTGATCTCGATGTGGGACGTGGACACCATCTACAAGGTGCCGCGCATGCTGCACGAGCAAGGTCTTGACGGCCTGGTCTGCGACAAGCTGCGCCTGAACACCCCGCCGACCAGCCTCAAGCGCTGGGACGAGCTGGTGCATGAGACCGAGCATCCCCAGGGCGAAGTCAAGATCGCCATGGTCGGCAAGTATGTCGACCTGTCGGACAGCTACAAGTCGGTCAACGAAGCCCTGCGCCACGCGGGCATGCGCAACCATGTGCGCGTCAAGATCGACCACCTCGACTCCGAGACCATCGAAGCCGCGGATGCGAGCGAGAAGCTCGCCAAGTACGACGCCATTCTGGTGCCCGGCGGCTTCGGCTCGCGCGGTGTCGAAGGCAAGATCTGCACGGCGCGCTTCGCGCGTGAGAACAAGGTGCCCTACCTGGGCATCTGCCTGGGCATGCAGGTTGCCACCATCGAGTACGCGCGCCATGTCGCCGGCCTCGACAAGGCCAACTCGACCGAGTTCGACCCCACGACCCCCCACCCCGTGATCGCGCTGATCAACGAGTGGAAGGACGAGGACGGCACGATCAAGAAGCGCGACGAGAACTCCGACCTGGGCGGCACCATGCGCCTGGGCGCGCAGAGCTCCGACGTGCAGCCCGATACGCTGGCCCACAGCATCTATGGCCCGGTCGTGACCGAGCGCCATCGCCACCGCTACGAAGCCAACGTGAACTACCTGGACAAGCTGCGCGACGCCGGCCTGGTGATCTCGGCGCTGACCCAGCGCGAGAACCTCACCGAAATCGTCGAGCTGCCCAGCACCGTCCACCCCTGGTACATCGGCGTGCAGTTCCACCCCGAGTTCAAGTCCACGCCCTGGAACGGCCACCCGCTGTTCAACGCCTTCATCAAGGCCGCGCTCGTGCACCAGAAGCAGCGCGTTGGCGCAGCCAAGGCCTGATAGCCTCCTCAAAGGAAACTCCCATGAAACTCTGCGGCTTTGACATCGGTCTGGACCAGCGCTTTTTCCTCATTGCCGGACCTTGCGTGGTCGAGTCCGAGCAGCTGCAGATGGACGTGGCCGGCCAGCTCAAGGAAATCACCTCGAGCCTGGGCATCAACTTCATCTTCAAGAGCAGTTTCGACAAGGCCAACCGTTCCTCGGGCGCGAGCTTTCGCGGCCCGGGCATGGAAAAAGGCCTGGAGATCCTGGCCAAGGTGCGCAAGGAACTCAACGTTCCCATCCTGACCGATGTGCACACGGTCGAGGAAGTGCCCTATGTGGCCAGCATTGTCGACATGCTGCAGACGCCGGCCTTCCTGTGCCGCCAGACGGATTTCATCCGCGCGGTCGCCCAGTCGGGCAAGCCGGTGAACATCAAGAAGGGCCAGTTCCTGGCCCCGCACGACATGAAGCATGTCATCGCCAAGGCGCGCGCCGCGGCGCTCGAGGTCGGCCTGCCCGAGGATTCGTTCACCGCCTGCGAGCGCGGCGCGAGCTTCGGCTACAACAACCTGGTCAGCGACATGCGTTCGCTGGCCATCATGCGCGAGACCAACGCCCCCGTGGTGTTTGACGCCACGCACAGCGTGCAGCTGCCCGGCGGCAACGGCGAGACCAGCGGCGGCATGCGCGAGATGGTGCCGGTGCTGTCGCGCGCGGCCGTGGCGGTGGGCGTTTCCGGCCTGTTCATGGAAACCCACCCCGATCCCTGCAACGCGCTGTCCGACGGCCCCAACGCCGTGCCGCTCAAGCACATGCGCGCGCTGCTCGAAACGCTGGTGGCGCTCGACGACGTGACCAAGCGCAACGGTTTCCTCGAAAACCAGTTTGGCGCCTGAGACCCCTGCCTGATTCCAGCGGCCGGGGCCCTGCCCCGCTTCGTGGCTGGATGACCTGATTCAAAAAACCTTCAAAGGAAAATCATGAGTGCGATTGTTGATATCGTTGGCCGCGAAGTGCTGGACAGCCGCGGCAACCCTACCGTCGAATGCGATGTGCTGCTGGAATCGGGCGTGATGGGCCGTGCGGCCGTGCCGTCGGGCGCGTCCACCGGTTCGCGCGAAGCCATCGAGCTGCGCGACGGCGACAAGAGCCGCTACCTGGGCAAGGGCGTGCTCAAGGCCGTGGAACACATCAACACCGAAATCTCGGAAGCCGTGCTGGGCCTGGACGCCTCCGAACAGGCCTTCCTCGACAAGACCTTGATCGACCTCGACGGCACCGACAACAAGGGCCGCCTGGGCGCCAATGCCATGCTGGCCGTGTCGATGGCCGTGGCCCGCGCCGCCGCCGAAGAAGCCGGCCTGCCGCTGTACCGCTACCTCGGCGGCATGGGCGGCATGCAGCTGCCCGTGCCCATGATGAACGTCATCAACGGCGGCGCGCACGCCAACAACTCGCTCGACCTGCAGGAGCTGATGATCATTCCCGTGGGCGCACCCACGTTCCGCGAAGCCGTGCGCTGGGGTGCCGAAGTGTTCCACGCCCTCAAGAAGATCATCCATGACAAGGGCATGAGCACGGCCGTGGGCGACGAAGGCGGTTTCGCGCCTTCCGTGGAAAACCACGAAGCCGCGATCCAGCTGATCCTCGACGCCATCGAGGCTGCGGGCTACAAGGCCGGCGAACAGATCGCCCTGGGCCTGGACTGCGCCGCCAGCGAGTTCTACAAGGACGGCATGTATGTGCTGGCCGGTGAAGGCAACATGACGCTGACGGCCACGCGGTGGACCGACATGCTGGCCGGCTGGTGCGACAAGTACCCCATCATCTCGATCGAAGACGGCATGGCCGAAGGCGATTGGGACGGCTGGAAGATCCTCACCGACCGCCTGGCATCGAAGGTGCAGCTGGTGGGCGACGACCTGTTCGTCACCAACACCAAGATCCTCAAGGAAGGCATCGACAAGAAGATCGCCAATTCCATCCTGATCAAGATCAACCAGATCGGCACGCTGACCGAGACCTTCGCCGCCATTGAAATGGCCAAGCGCGCGGGCTACACGGCCGTGATCTCGCACCGTTCGGGCGAGACCGAGGACTCGACGATTGCCGACATCGCCGTGGGCACCAACGCCGGCCAGATCAAGACCGGCTCGCTGTCGCGCTCGGACCGCATGGCCAAGTACAACCAGCTGCTGCGCATCGAGGAAGACCTGGGCGAAATCGCCGTCTACCCCGGCCGCGACGCTTTCTACAACCTGCGTTAAAAAGGCAGGGGCTGGGCGCAGCCCACGGTGAAGAGGCCAGGGCTTCTTCACCGCCACTGCTTCCCGCACCCCGCTACCGACACTATCTCCATGGTCAATCGCATCGTTCCGCTGGTTTTGCTGGTGCTTCTCGCCGCCGTCCATGCGCAGCTGTGGCTGGGCCATGGCAGCGTGGCCTATGTGCAGGAGCTGCGCGAGCAGATCGACGGACAGAACGCCGCGAACGCCCTGGTGCGCCAGGACAACGAGCGTCTGCAGGTCGAGGTCAACGACCTCAAGAACGGTCTTGAAATGGTCGAGGCCAAGGCGCGCAGCGAACTGGGCATGCTCAAGCCCAATGAAATCTTCGTGCAGGTCACGCACCGCTGACCTGCATTCCATGGCGCCAGACTCCCTTGCCGCCGCGCCCGCCGGCTGCCTGGTGCATGTGCTGGGCGCCTGCCACAGCGGCGCACAAGCGCTGTGCGCCGATCTGGCGCTGGCGCTGCCGCATTGCAGCGTGCTGAATGCCAGCCTGGCCTGGCTGGGTGAACCCACTCCCCCACTTTCCTCGCAGCCGCTGCAATGCTGGCTGCTGTGCGGGCTCGATCTCGACTGCCCGCCGCCGCTGCAGGCGCGCCAGCAGCACGAAGACGCAGCGCTGCGCGCCCGGCTCGCGCGCGCCGGCCTGGTGTTTCGCGTGGTCTATGGCACTACGCCGCAGCAGCGGCTGTCGCAGGCGCTGCAGGCCATTGACGCGGTCGCGCCCTGCGAGGCCACGGCGCGCCACCGGCCCGGCCAGGCCGCCCAGCGGCTGCGGCCCATGTGCGAGCAGTGCAGCGATCCGGATTGCGAAAGGCGCTTGTTTACCCGGCACGCCGCAGGATGATGCTGCGGCTTATTGCACCGCTTCCGAGCTCGGCGGCTGCTTTTCGACGCCCGTGAACAGCGTCGCGGCATCAATGGGGTCGAAGCGGTACTGCTGGCCGCAATACTCGCAGCCGACCTCGATCTGACCGCGTTCCTGCACGATGCTTTCGATCTCGTCCAGGCCCAGCGTGCGCAGCATGCCGGCCACGCGTTCGCGGCTGCAGTTGCAGGCAAAACGCGGCGCGGTATCGCCTTCCTGGGGCGCGAAGCGCACCAGCTTCTCTTCCCAGAACAGCCGGCGCAAGATGGTGTCGACGTCCAGCGTCAGCAGCTCTTCGCGCGTGAGGCTGGAGGCCAGCGTGGCGATGCGGTTGTACTCTTCGTTCAAGCCGTTCTGGTCCAGACCCGACTCCGCGCTCTCGGTCGCGGCCGCGAGGTTGGCTTCGCCCTTGACCGGCATGCGCTGGATCAGCAGGCCCGCGGCGACCTGGTCGTTGGCGGCCAGCACCAGCACCGTGTCGAGCTGTTCCGACTGCAGCATGTAGAACTGCAGCGCCTCCGACAGGCGCTCGAAGCGCCGGCCGTTGGCGTCTTCCAGCGGCACCACGCCCTGGTAGGGCTGCTGGCCGGGCTGGCGGTCCTTGGGGTCCAGCGTGATCGCGCAGCGCGCGCCGCCCGCCACATTGAGCAGATCGGCAAGATGGGCGGCGTCGGCCACGGGACGGTCGCTGCGCACCGTTGCCGTGGCGCGCACGCTCAGGTCCGGCTGGACCTCGGTCACGGCGAGCTTCACCGGGCCGTCGCCGAACACCTGCATGACCAGCGCCCCATTGAACTTGATGTTCGACTGCATCAGCACGCCCGCGGCCGCCATTTCGCCGAGCAGCGCCTGCACCGGCGGCGCATAGGCGCCGGTGTCGCTGTTGCCCGCGCGGCGCGCGAGGATTTCGGTCCAGGCATCGGTCAGGCGCACGATCATTCCGCGCACGGGCAGGCCATCGAAAAGGAATTTATGGAGTTCAGACACGCAGGAGTTCCTGGAAAAATGCCCGGTTTTCAGCCGAGCTTGCGCAAGCCGCTCTTGTAGCGGCGCGCGTTGTCAATGTAATGCTGCGCACTCTTGCGCAGCCCGTCGATCTGCTCGGGACTCAGCTCGCGCACCGCCTTGGCGGGGCTGCCGATGATCATCGAGCCGTCGGGAAATTCCTTGCCTTCGGTGACCAGCGCGCCGGCGCCGACCAGGCAATTCTTGCCGATCTTCGCGCCATTGAGAATCACCGCCCCGATGCCGATCAGCGACTCGTCGCCAATGGTGCAGCCATGCAGCATGACCTGGTGGCCCACCGTGACGCGCTCGCCCACGACCAGCGGCTGGCCCGGATCGGCGTGCAGCACGCTGCCATCCTGGATATTGCTGCCCGCGCCAATGTGCAGGTTCGCCGTATCGCCACGCAGCACGCTGCCAAACCAGATGCTCACGTCCTCGCCCAGCACCACATCGCCAATCACCTGGGCGCTGTCAGCGACCCAGGCCGAGGCAGCCATTTGCGGCGCACGGCCTTCGAGTTCATAAATCGCCATCGGGTTTGTCTCCGTTTGTTATGTAAAACCTAGAATTGTAGGGATGGAGTTACGTCACCACGCCCTTGAGGCTTTATGCCTTGCCGACCCCGAGCACAAAGCCCGCCAGACGCTGCATATGTATGCGCAGCAGGATTTTTCAATAGATCCGGCCGCGGAACTTGTGCCCGCGCCCGGCGCCACGCTGCCCGGCCATCCCGAACGCCCCGAGCTGCGCGTACACACGGAAATGGCGCGGCGCTCGCCGGCCACGCCCCATGGCCGCGCGGTGCTGATCCACGCGATCGCGCATATCGAATACAACGCCATCAACCTCGCGCTGGACGCAATCTGGCGTTTCCCGGGCATGCCCCAGGCGTTCTACCGCGACTGGCTGCAGGTCGCGGCCGAGGAAGCCAAGCATTTCAACCTGCTGCGCACCCACCTGCGCGCCCAGGGCCACGACTATGGCGACTTTCCCGCCCACCAGGGCCAATGGACCATGTGCGAGAAGACCCAGGACGACATCGTCGCGCGCATGGCGCTGGTGCCGCGTACCATGGAAGCGCGCGGGCTGGACGCGACGCCGCAGATCCAGGCCAAGCTGCGCCAGGTGGGCACGCCCGACGCGCTGGCCGCAGTCGAGATCCTCGACGTGATCCTGCGCGAGGAAGTCGGCCATGTGGCGATAGGCAATCACTGGTACCGCTGGCTTTGCGCGCGCGACGGCCTCGAGCCCGAAGCGCATTTCATCGAGCTGATGCGCCGCTACGAGGCACCGCGCCTGCGCCCGCCTTTCAACACCCAGGCCCGACGCGCTGCCGGCTTCAGCGAAAACGAACTGCGCTGGCTGGAACAAAGCTGAACGCCGCACGCATTGAGGCCCCCCAGGCGCGAAACTTGTTCCTACAATCAATGCGCTCGGGCAAATGCCCTGATTCGCCTTGTTAGATTGCGACCCATGATTCCTTCGACCACTGTCCCCGCCTCCGCCCCGCCCCTGATTGCCCGGCAGTGCATAGTCAACCACCTCAGGCAGGTGGTCGGCTACGAATTGTTCAACCGCTCGCGCGGTGCTTCCGTGCACACCGCCGCATCCGATGTGCTGCTGGTGTTCACCGCGCTGTCGCATGTGGGCACCGAAGACATCGTGGGCACCAAGCTGCTGTTCGTCAACTGCACGCACGAAAGCCTTGCGGGGGGTCACCTGGACCTGCTCAATCCGGCGCAGATGGTGCTCGAGATCCCGCCGCTGGGGCATGCGGCCAGCGACGAGGTGACCGCGCGCCTGCCCATCCTGGCCGAGCTGCGCGCCCAGGGCTTTCGCCTGGCGTTCAGCCACAGCGTGCTCGACTCCGCCTATGCGCCCTGGCTGCAGCTGGCCGACTACATCAAGCTCGACCTGTCGGCATTGGCGCTCGATCAGCTCGCGGTGCTGGTCCAGTACGCGCGCCGCAACACCCAGGCCCAGCTGATTGCCGAGAAAGTCGAAACCCAGCAGCACTATGAGACCGCGAGCCGCCACGGCGTGGAGCTGTTCCAGGGCTATCTGTTCGCGCGGCCGTCGGAAGTGCACACCCAGCTGCTGCCGCCGGCCCAGGCCCACATCATCGAACTGATCAACCTGTTGCGCACCCAGGCCACCACCGAAGCCATCGAAGAAGTGCTGAAGAAAGATGCAGGGCTGGCGTTCAACCTGATGCGGCTGATCAACTCGGCGGGCTTCGGTCTGCGCCGTGAAGTCAACTCGTTCCGCGAAGCGGTGATGATTCTCGGCCTGCGCAAGCTGTTCCGCTGGGCCGCGCTGCTGTTCACGGCCACGCGGGATGGCGGCCCGCCACCGGCCATCTGCCAGACCGCCGTGGTCCGTGGCCGGCTCATGGAGCTGCTGGCGCTCGAGGCAAACATGGGTGCGGAGGTGGCCGACCAGGCGTTCGTGACCGGCCTGTTCTCGCTGCTCGATGCGATGCTGCCGCTGCAGCTGGCGCCCGCACTGGCGCTGATCAACCTGCCCGAAGCCGTGTCCGCGGCGCTGCTGCAGGGCGAAGGCCAGCTGGCCATGCTGCTGACGCTGGCCAAGGCCTGCGAGTC
>Ga0302347_1001219_pt1 | contig 32141 bp, 16 predicted proteins | sample PhyWR1_FD_202178 | JGI IMG/M metagenome (GOLD analysis project Ga0302347, IMG submission 202178) | Leaf surface microbial communities from wheat plants in UC Gill Tract Community Farm, Albany, California, United States - DLSL W.R1 (v2)... | ecosystem: Host-associated > Plants > Phyllosphere >... | reverse complement strand
TCCAGCTTCAATTCGCGCTCGTACCATTGGTCAACGCTGCGCCATGGCACGCCCAAGGCCTTCCAGTCTTCCAGCCCGATGGGGTTGACCAGCACCAGCTTCTCGGTCTGCGGCGCGTACATCAGCGCGTAACGCGTGGCGAGCATACCGCCGGTGGAGTGGCCGATCACATCGGCTTTGTCGATGCCAAGGCTGGCCAGTAAAGCATGGGTGTTGGCTGACAACTGTTGAAAACTGTACTGGTAGTCTGCTGGTTTAGTTGAGCTGCAAAAACCAATCTGGTCCGGCGCCACCACCCGATAACCCGCATCGCTCAAGGCTTTGATGCTGTCACCCCAGGTCGCCGCGCAGAAGTTTTTGCCATGCAGCAACACGGCCGTGTGGCCATTAGCGGTGCCGGTCGGCGCTACATCCATATAGCCCATCTGTAGCGCTTGGCCCTGAGAGTGGAAGGCAAAGTGATGCAACGGGTACGGGTATTCAAAACCTTGCAGCTCCTCACCGTAGCTTGGCGTCGAGGGTTCGGACGCCGCATTGGCCATTAACGGTAAAGCGCAGGCGACCAACAGACACATGGATGAGCGCTTGATAAATGACATAGCTGTTCCTCAAAAGGCTGGGGCCAGACGCAGTACTGGAAAAAGCACACTGTCTTTTTCAACGGTCCTGGAGCGTCACACCAGACGATTAACCCAGGGTTAATGCCTCGCTTGGCTTTTTGTTCGCGCCATTATGTCAGGCAAGCAAAACGCCTTTATCTGTAACAAGAAGCGATATCTCCTAGCCTGCAAAGGGCCCGGTCTGGCTGCCTACACCTGAGTGCCTTGATAGCTTCGAGGTGGCCAAAGGATCGTCCATTTGGCCCTAAGGAGTAGCCTTGCTATGCCCGATTCTCTCCCTCTGCTGCATTCGTTAATCGATTCTTCAGCGCCACCCGCCGATGGCAGGCTTGACTTCAAACAGACCATGACAGTGCTCAATCTGCACTCCGTCTTCGACATCATTCGCTTATCCAGAACCGAATTTATCGAGCAAGTGGCCCGACACTGCGATGACGATGCCGGCCAGGCCTATGACAACGCCTGCGGGTACGCCGCGCAGTTGGAGTTCCTGCACCGGGAGCAAGCGTCGCTCGGTGATGACGAGACCCGGCACAAACGCAGCCCGGACAGTGAAACCGATGCAGACCCTACCTATGCGGCCTTGTTTAAAGAGAACTGGAGTGCATTTTGCGAGGCATCATCAATCGCTGCGCTCGATTCGCCTGCGGCCTACTTGCGAGCCTTACACCTGTTTGCTGAACAGGTCGAGAAAACCGGTAAAGGCACCCGCGAGCGCATTACCCTTGCGATACGACGCCCTACACTAAAAGACATGGTAATAGACAACTCTAGCGTCTACAGGCAACTGCCTCTGCTGACCATCGTCAATGAAACCTTGACCGAACACTTGCAAATCCACCTGACCCAGAACTCCGGTATATACAAGAGCAAATCGGTGAATGAGGTGTTGGCAGGTACGCGCTACCCCTTTGATCTGCCCTTTGACCTTGCGCACCAACAATGCCTGCTGGGCTTGAGCGGTAACAAGCCCGGGCTGGGAGAACTAAATTATCGATTGAGCTTGAGTTTGCCGCTCGGTCAATTGCAATCAAACGCTTATGGAAAGGTCTACCAAGAGGCCTACGAGGCCCAGCGACTCCTTTCAGGGTTAAGTCCAGAACAACAGACCTTGTTAACCGAGCCGTTTTGGTCGGTGAGTAAATCCGATTTCAAGGCCCACTATGACAGTGATGAAGCAGCCCTGAACAAACTTGCTCATTTCATGCAGCAAACCGGGCTGACATCGGCACAGATGGATGAACTGCTCGCGCGAGGCAAGTACCGGCCCCGGCCCTCTAAAAATATACTGCTTGCACAGATGGCCAGTCTTTATGGCGCTTACTTCGTCAATGGCACAGAAAACGATTCAAGCACACGGTTAGATCTTAAAACCAATGATAACGGTCAGGTTGAGCTGCTGAACACCACTGCCGAGAAATTTGATCGTTTGCAACGCATGATCCGCTTGAAGCGCTGGTTAGAAGTACCTTACATACAACTGGATACCCTGATTCTCAGCGCTAGGCGTTGTGAAGACAGCCCGCTCCCAACCTTTGCTATTAATGACAACACCCTGCGTGTACTAGGCGTCTACCGCTACTTGAATCGTCGATACGGCCTGCAGGCTGAAGAGTTCTCAGCATTGCTCTACCACCTGCCTGTCCATGCGGTGGGAAACAGTGATTCACTGTTCGATCGAGTTTTCAACAGAGGGGCATTAAACGAACAGTCTCTGCAACTCGATGACAGCACTCTGAACCTGAACGCAACCGACATCGCCACACAAACCACCCTATATCAGATTTGTGCAGCACTTGGCCTTAGTAATACGAATGAGTCGCTAGGTTTTGTGGCCAAACGTACCCAACAGATTAGCGGCCATCTTAAAAAAGACTTAACAACGCTTTCTGCTTTTTACCGACAAGCGCGGATTGCCAGCCTGTTCGGGCTTTCAGTTATGGAGTGCGCTTATCTCGCTGAAATGCTGGGTACTGCAAACTCTTCTGAACACTGGGTCAAACCCAGCTTACGCTTTTCAGGTTCGAATTTGCCAGCGGACTTTCTCGATGTACTTATGCAAATGGACTGGGCAGTCAATTGGCTGAAGAGTAATGGCAGCACAGTACAGCAATTGCGCCATCAACTATTTCTGAGTGAGAAACCGCAGAACTCTGCTATCACCCAACAGTTAGAACAGCTCAATCAATTAATTGATAACTTCAAGAAAAACATATTCAACCTAGAAGAGATTGAAGCACTAACCTTGCCCAAGCTTAAGAGCAAGGCCAAGGCTACGGCCAACCCCAAGTTACCGTCCGCATCGCAAACCTGGCGCAGTTTGATTGCCCAACAGTTACTGCAACACTCCGACCTGAAGGCTCTTGAGCAAGGCGTATTGCATGTTATCTCTAGTCATATAGAGCTCACTACTGATACCCACACCGCCCAACAACAAAAAGATATAACTATCAAAACACTTAAGCCCCTTCTGTCGTCAGCCTATAAGCGCATTCAACCAGTTACCGAACACATTATGAGGGTGTTCAAGGACTCTTCACACCTGCCTGACTCGAGCGATTTACTCAAGCTTCGGCTTAAACATGTTGCTCGCCAATTCGTAAACGCACTCGCAAAGCCACGATCAGACTACGAACTCAAAAACCTGCTGTTAATGATCCACGATGCAGAAAGCGCCTTGCAGTTGCCTCTGACGCGAGAGGCCTTGAACATATTTTTACTGAAGCCGCATTGGCTGGACAACCATAACGGTCCTCATTCAATGCTTAAATTGACCCTTAATACCCTGTATCTGTTTCAGCAATTCAATCACTGCATCACCACCTACGCAGTGACGCAAGACGTCCTGTTTAGTTACTTCGCGGTCTCAAACCCCGAACCCGAGAAAAGTGATGCGGCCGTGCTGGCCGAAAACTGCAATACATTGCTGGGGGCGATTCTCAATTGGGACCCCAAGGAAATTGAAGGTTTGGTCAATCGCTTGCCAGCAAAGCGTGTGCGTTCGATGCAGGAACTGGAGTGGCTGATGCGCGGGCATGACATCGCCACTATCACCGGGCTTTCCAGCAAATTGCTGCTGACAGCCACCGATTTAAACGCGCACATATCCCACCCTGATTGGCAACTGGTCGGCAAAGCCGTCTTCGCGGCGCAAAAACAATAACGTTTTCTTTCCGAATAACTCAAGGAACGACCATGCCTCACACTCTCGATCAGCAACTCAATGAAAAATTACGAGATGCACAACTTGCGTTTTATTTAGCCCATGCACTACCCGAAGACGCAGCACTCAAAAAACTTGGATTGACACAAACACTCAAGACAGCCGAAGACCTTTACACCCACTGGTTGTTGGATGTGCTTGTCAGTCAGGCCGTACCCACCAGTCGGGTGGCTTGCGCCATTGCCAGCCTGCAGCAATACATCAATGGCATTTCACTGGGTCTTGAGCCCGGTTATGAAACAGAGGGCATGTCGCCAGCGCAACTAACAACCTGGCAAGACACACTGCACACCTACTCAATTTGGCATGCCCACCAGCAGTTACGGTATTACCCTTCTACTTTTTTGAACCCGGAGTTACGACGTAATAAAACCGATAATTTTCAGCAGCTTGAAAACGACATCAATCAAAGTCGAATTCAATCAAGTACTGTTTTGTCTGCAGTACAAAGTTATCTGGGTCGTTTCGAAGATATTGCCAACCTGACTACCCTTAATGGCTACATTGATGGCGACATCACTAACATGGCCAACAGCACCTATTACTTCGTTGGAAAATCCAGAGCAGCGAACACCTATTATTGGCGGTCACTGGACATGGCCAAACGTGCCATGCATCCATCCGACGACGGCACAAGGACGGGAAAAAAAGATACACCTGAAGCCTCTGCCTGGTCGGACTGGCAAAAAATTCCGCTACCTGCATCAGACAATATTCCGGACAGAAGTGTACGCCCGGTTTTTTTCAACAATCGGCTATTTATTATTTGGGCTCAGGTGATAAAGCCCACACCCTCACTCAGTGAACCTGCTCATCTTTCCGATTTGAAATCCGACGAAGATTATCAACAGTACAAAGCGCGCTCCGAACCCTTCCTCAAAACTCGCTTTTCAAAGATCAGCCTGAATTTTATATATCAGAAATACGATGGCAGCTGGAGCCTGCCACAAGTTTGCATTGATGAGTACAACACCCTCAAGGTAAGTGCAGAGGGTATTAATGCTGCCACCACCACTATCGCTACGTTGGATTCAACAACCTCCCCACCGTCCCTGTTTCTGGGACTGCACATTAAAGGCGTGAAGAACGGCACCTATCAAACAACTACAGAGTTGGCTCAAGGTTTTTATCAAGCCGTCAGACTCGACCTGCAGTTCGGCATCAAGCCACTTTACTCTTCCGGGACACTGCTAGACTTTTTTGCCTATCCGGAACACCGTGAAGTGGCCATACAATACGGAACAATTTTCGCTGACCACAACGAACTCAACTTCAACTTTCACGCCCCCACCAGTCAAATCATTGAAGTCGAACACTATAAAAATGAACGCCACAACACGAACTCAGACCATTGGAATTTCGAAAACAAACAAGAACATATAAAAGACATTTCAAATAAAAGCGAATTACGATTCAACACCACCACAGGGGCTCTTGAAGTCAAGTCCGGTCTCGCGAAAGACTTTCCAAAATATCAAAAACTATCCTTTAGCTCCAATTACACCTCAAGTGAGGTGTGGCTTGAACTGGTCGTTAACTTCAGCAACATCGAGCAACCCAGTGTAAAGCTGCAACCCGGTTCCTCGATTACCTTTAAACAACAGGGATTCGCCGGTCAGTATTTACAAAATATTGACATCATCAATACAAGAAACCGCCAAAAAATTTCCATCCTTTCTGTTTCTCCCGATAAAAAGAAACTCGCCAAGTTTCTCACCGGAGACAACCAAGCAACACTGGACTTGCAAGACTTACAGATAGATAAAGATATATTTACTCAATTGCACAGCGCTAACGCTGAGTCGTATTCAATAAGCGTTGACATCGCGTCCGACGACATAGAAACCCCTAATAAAACTGTTTCCTTTGATAATTTAACAACCTCTGCTTTTAATCGCACCTACAAACAGATCATCATTATCCCGCTAAACAAAGAGACACCCACGCCGCCAAAAATAAATCGCTTGAACACGCTAATTATTGGCGAGGAATATGATGAGCCTCGCCGTTACCTGAAAGCCACCTCGATTGAACTCAAGTCGGAACAGTCAACGACCTCTCAAGTACGACTCGACGTTGATTCTCTACGTCCCTATGCTGAAAACAAAGCGCAATTACCAATCCCCTCCGAGCAATCTGAAATCACCTTCCTTCACGGTGTCGCTATTCTTGAGGTGAATGTCAGGTACTCTCAACCCTATCTTTTAGGGTATGCACTCAAGGCGCTGACAGTAACGCTGGACAAAAACGCTAAAGCTATTATTCCCCTAGCTCCAAAACTCAAACGCATAACATCAAACACCAATAGCACAACCGAATGTATCGACTTCAGCGGTTCAATTATTGAACTCAATGATTCGTCACAAAATAAACAACCCCGTGAACCTATTCGCATGAATACCGGTTTTGCCGAAACATTGACAAAAGCGGCTAATGTCAGCCTCGAAGCGCTCTTCTCATTACCTCCCGATTCATGGCTCGAAGCTCCATTAACAGAAAATGGAAACTCTCAGCCGCTTGACTTTCATGGTGCCCATGGCAAGTACTACTGGGAGCTTTTTTTATATCTGCCTTGGCTGGTTGCTTATCGCTTGAATATGGAACAGCGCTATGCCGAGGCTCAAAAATGGCTGCATTATTTTTTCAACCCTGGTAGCAAAACCAACCCTGAGGATAAAAATTCCGGCGTCTGGCGGCTTAAAGTCCTCACAGCCCCCATAAGCGAACCCAGTTATGCCCGCGACAATCCTTACGATCCAAATCAAATTGCTTTAAGTGCGCCTGTTCATTTTCGTCAGGCCTTATATCAGTTGTACTTGGATATTCTGATCAATCGAGGCGATGCCGCTTACCGACAAATGACTGCCGACAGCATGGCAGAAGCCAAACTTTGGTATGTACGCGCCAAACGTTTGCTCGGGCCACGTCCAGATCTCACATCCGTTGACTCATGGACAAACATCACTCTTAAAAACTTCAGCGCGGCAACGTCCAGTGAACTGCGAAAAACGGAAGCGAATGTCAACCTCAAAGACGTGGCATTAGTGACCCCAAGTCATAGCCCCGCTCGCGACAATCAGTCCTCACTCACTGCAGACACACCCCATTTTCTACGACCTTTGAACCCGGCCTTGACCGCACGGTGGGACAAAATAGACAGTCGGCTGCATAACTTGCGCCACCATCTCGACCTCGCGGGTAAACCGTTGCAACTCTCCTTGTATGCCAGCCCGCTATCCCCTCATGCGCTACTGTCAAGAGCGGCTCAAGGAGGCAATAGTCACATCACTGCCTTGCACGAGCAGCAGATCCAGGCCGGCCATTATCGCTTCCAGGTGACGCATGCGCAGGCCATGCTGGCTGCCGATAACCTGATTCAATTTGGAAATACCTTGCTGTCGCTACTCGAGCGAAAAGAGCAGACAGAACAGATCGCACAGCAATATGCACATGCTTGGGACCTGAGCGCAGTGGCTGTAGAACAGCAGGCTCAAGCACTGCTCGTTGATGAAAAAAATCAGTTGGCTTTGCGCGCCGGTCGCAGGGTCGTAGAAGCCCGCACCAAGTACTTCGAAAAACAATTGCTGGAAGGTATCAACCCGGGTGAAACCCGGGCCACTCAGGAATATCAGGAAAGTGCAAAGGTGGAGATCGGCGCCTATGCCGCACAGGCGGCTGCCGGTATTGCCATGTTACTGCCAAATATTTTCGGCACTTCAAATGGTGGCATGCGATTCGAAGGCGCTGCGCAGGCAGTACAAGCAACACTCCAGAGTGCAGCCCACATAAAACGCTCCAGTGCTCTGCACCTTGAACGCACCGAGCAATTCAACCGCCGCAACCAAGAGTGGAGTTACGCACTGGAGCAAGCCCAGCTTGAGCTCAGTCAAATTGATGCCCAGCTTGAAACTTATGCCGAACAAACCCGAGTCTCGCGTTTACAACTTCGACACACTGAAACCGCGCTGATACAGGCCAAAGCGACTTACGAGACACTCAGTAAACGCTTCTGCAGCGTTCAACTTTATCAGTGGCTCAACAACCAGCTGTCGACGTTTTACTTTCAAGCCTATGACATGGCTCATTCACTGTGCCTGGTCGCTCAAGCATGCTGGCAATTTGAGCAAGCTGACTATACCCGAACCTTTATTCAGAACACCCTGTGGAACAACCAATACCGGGGCCTGGCAGCGGGCGAGTCACTTAAGCTCAATCTGCTGCAAATGAGCACTGCCTACCTGCAGCACAACCAGCGGGCGCTGGAAATCAGTAAAACCATTTCACTGCGCCAACTGCACCGCAAAGACAGCGGTGCGACGCTGAATCAAGAGTGGAGCGCACTTAAGACTGATCTGCTGGTCAACGGCACCGTAGACTTTGAACTCACTCAAGCACTGTTTGATGCTGACTATCCAGGGCACTATCTGCGCCGAATCAAAAGCATCAGTGTGTCGCTTCCGGCAACACTGGCGCCTTATGAGAACATCAGGGCCACCCTGACCCAGACTTACAACAAGATCCAGTTTTCCGAAGCGCCAGACAGCATCAAGGAAAACCTGCACGTGCACGAAGAAATAGCCCTTTCGACCGGCCTGAATGACAGTGGTCTGTTTACTCTCAATTTCGATCATGACGAGCGTTACCTGCCCTTTGAATACACTGGCGCGGTGTCTCGCTGGCAACTGGCATTTCCCAACCCTAAAGATCAGGCCACCCTGCTGGACTCGTTGACCGACATTATTGTGCACGTGCGCTACACCGCCATAACTGGAGGTAGAGCATGACCGGCCAAACAGATACTTACGAGGTGCTCACCCCGGCTCTGCCCAAGGGCGGGGGGGCCATCCAGAGCATCGGTACCGGTTGGGGCGCTGTTGGCATGACCGGGCAGGCATCGTTTGACATACCGCTGCCGCTGTCACCCGGTCGCGCTTTCGCCCCATCACTGAGCCTCAGTTACCGTAGCACGCTAGGCAATGGCCCTTTCGGTATGGGCTGGGGTTTATCGGTCGGGGCCATTGTTCGTAATACCCTCAAGGGCGTACCGTCCTACACCGAGCAGGATGGTTTTGTCAGCGCTGGGGGTGAGGAAATGTTCGCTCAGCGAACCGCACAAGGGGCGCTCATGTCCAGCACCGTCAGTGAGTACAACGGTGTAGAACTCAGCGCGCCACACACTGTGGTGCGTTATTTTCCGCGTATCGAAAGCACTTTTGACCGCATCGAACATTGGTCAACCAGCGAAGACGCGTCGGGTTTCTGGTTGGTACAGAGTGGCGATGGAAACATCCATTTTTTTGGCAAAACCCAAGCGGCGCGCTGTGCAGATCCCGATGCGCCTGAGCATGTCGCGCAATGGCTGCTTGAAGAAAGTTTGAGCCCCCACGGCGAACATATTTACTACGACTACAAAAGCGAGCCGGCCGCCCAAGACACCAGCCACCCCCATGACTATCGGGCGCAGCGTTATCTGGTACGTGTTTGCTATGCCAATCTCAAGGCACTGAAGAATCTCGTGTTGTGGAATAGCCATGCTCCGACCGACATACAGTGGCACTTTCAGCTGGTACTGGACTATGGAGAACGCGCAATCGGGCTGACCGAAAAACCCCCTTACACTGAACAGAAACCCTGGTTGCAGCGTCAGGATCCGTTCTTCAATTACACCTACGGTTTTGAGCTCGGCACACAAAGGTTGTGTCAGCAAATCCTGATGTTCCATTACTTTCCCGACGAGCCGCAGATGGGTACGGCTCCAGTGCTGGTCCGGCGCCTGGTGTTGCAATACCAGCTCACTGAAACGGGCTGCAACTTGCTGCATTGGGTGCAAAACCAGGCCTATGACGCATCAGACAGCACGGGTGAATGGCCACCGCTGAGGTTGAGGTACAGCACCTTTGTGTTGAAAACCGAACCTGAAAACTACCGGCCTTTCGACGCTTTGCAGGTACCCCTAAGTCAGACAGGCTATCAGCTAGTGGATTTATACAACGATGGCTTGCCGGGGGTGCTCAGCCGCTCCGACCATAACTGGACCTACCAGGAACCGCTTAGAGCATCGCCGTCAGAGGGCAAGGACGCGGTATTCTATGGCCCGGCGCAAGTTTTGCCTCGTGTGCCTGTTGCGGACTCGAGCCAACCCACCCTGCAAGCACTGAGCGATCTGAACGGCGATGGTCAACTGGATTGGGTGCTCGCACAGCCCGGCATGAGCGGCTTTTTCACCCTTAATGGCGACAGAAGCTGGTCAGGTTTTACCCCATTTGCAGCACTGCCCCAAGAGTTTTTTCACCCCGCGGGCCAACTGGCCGATTTGATGGGTAATGGTATCCAGGACCTTGCCTTGATCGGTAGCCAAAGTGTTCGCCTGTATATCAATCAGGGCACCACGGGGTTTACCGCCCCCCAGCAGATAGACCATGAGCCCGATACCGACGCACTGCCCCAACCCGGTAACTCAGCCAGCGAATTGGTCGCATTCAGTGATGTGCTGGGCAGTGGTCAGCAGCATCTGATCCGTATTCGCCATGACCAGATCACCTGCTGGCCAAACCTGGGACGTGGGCGCTTCGGTAAAAGTTTTGTATTCGCCAACCTGCCTTTCAGTTACGCGGCGTTCGATCCTTCGCGGGTTCTGCTGGCTGACCTGGATGGTTCCGGGGCGGTCGATCTGTTGTATCTGGAGGCAGATCACGTGCAGATTTTCATGAACCGTTTTGGTAATGGCCTGCAATCGTCACCCACCCTTTTAAAGTGGCCTGAAGGCGTGCGTCATGACCGCTTCTGCCAAGTCAGTACTGCCGATTTGAAGGGCATTGGTTGCTCCAGCCTGGTGTTGACGACGACGCATCCCACCCCCCGTCATTGGCGCTATGACTTTGTCAGTCGTAAGCCCTACCTGCTGACCGGCGCCACCAACAATATGGGTGCGACGGCAACCCTGAACTATCGCAGTAGCGCTCAGGAATGGCTGGATGAAAAACAAGAACGTCAGGCAGCCAACAAACCCCTGGTCAGCGGTTTGCCATTCCCGTTACATCTGGTCAGCCAGCAGCAGCAACAAGACGTGATCAGCGGCAACCGGATGATCCAGCAGTTCCAGTACCGGGAAGGGTTTTATGACAGTCGGGAACGCTCGTTCCAGGGATACGGTTTATTGCTCGAAACTGACACGCCCACCCTGCTCGGTGAGCCTTCAGGTACCGAACACAGCGATGCACTACTAAAAAAGTCGTGGTTTCACACCGGCAAACACATCGACATGCCACTCACTGGTTACTACGACAAGGACAAAAATGCCAAGAGCCCAGGTTTAACGTTGCTCAGCCGTCTGGACACCGACAGCCTTCAAGACACACTGGTCACCACTCGCTCGGATTCGATGGTCCGGGAGATGAAAAAGGCCCTCAGCGGCTCGGCGCTGCGCGAGGAGATCTACGCCGCCAATGATCCAGCGGAATCCGCTGTGCCCTACTCCGTTAATCAGCAACGCTACATGGTCCGCATGCTGGAGCCCTCAGGGTGCATGTTGCTGGCGATTGAGTCGACTGCCTGGCGCTATGAGCGCGAGCCGCTTGACCCGGCCTGCAGTCATACCCTTAACCTGCGTGTAGACGCGTACGGTAGCCTGGAACACGGTGTGGCAATCAATTACGCGCGGCGTAAACTCCCGACCGACACGCCGCCGTTCACCGACACACATCAGCAAACATGGTGGCGCGATACCCACGACTCAGCGCAACAGGCCTACTACCTGACAGAAGCCCGCGCCCAGGCCATTCACTTGGTCGAGCCTCAATGCTGGCGTCTGGGCTTGCCCTATCGTCAGCGCAGCAATGCATTAGTGTTGCCTAAAGGCAAAGGCGCAAACACCCTGGACGACGGACGCATCAGCTACGAGCACTTCATCTCGGACAACGCTGACAGCCCTCTAGGCGTCAATGCCGTGCGCGTGCTGGCGGGGATGTCCGAGCACTATTACTGCCTTGCTCAAAGTTCTACCCCCCTGCCTGCAGGCCAGGCCTCTATTCAAGCGCTGGGGCATCACAGCGAACACGCGGAGCTGGATGAACAGGCATTGGCCGTGTATGACGACGTACCACGCATGCCCGGAGCCGAACCTTTCGACCTGAAAAAGGCGCTGACCGAGGCCCACTACACCCCGATGACTCTGTTTCTGCCAGATCCAGAGCCAGACCTGTCTGGAAAACCCGCCAAAACCACGTTATGGGCAATCAAACAAGGCTTTGCGATTTATAGTGGTCTTGCCGATTTTTACCGGGCCAATCGTTTTCGCGCCACAGAAGATCATGGGGTCACTGTGGTTGAACATGATCGCTACCACTGCCTGGTCACCTCTGTTAAAACCCCGGATGGCTGCACAACCCAGGCTAAACATGACTATCGCTGCCTGCTACCAATAAAGATCACCGACCCTCAAAACAACGTGCAAGAGGCCAGCTATAACGCATTTGGTCAGTTGCTGGTCACCAGCTTCTACGGCGAAGAAGACGGCAAGCCCGTGGGGTTTGACCCCTTGGATAAATATGCCCGCCCCAAAGATGACAGCCCAAAAGCCGCCATTGCCGATCCAGGCAGCGCTTTGCAGAAAGCTGCCAGTGCCTGTTTCTATCACCCCTTCAGTTGGATGAACAACCGTGAACCCGTGCATGTTGCGGTGCTGCAGGCCGACCGCTACCCCACCAGTGCGGACAGTGCTGATCTGATCATCCGTATCAGCCTGGCGTGCAGCGACGGATTCGGTCGGGTTCTGCAAAACAAACAACTGACCGTGCCTGGGCCTGCTTATCAAATCGACAAGAACGGGGCTCTGACACTGGACAGCAGCGAAAAACCGGTAAGCAGTCACAGCGACAAGCGTTGGCGAATCAGCGGCCGGGTCGAATACAACAACAAAGGTCAGGCAATCCGTCAGTACCAACCGTACTTTGCTGATCAAAACCGCTACCTGAATGACACGTCACTGCGCGCAAACGGCTACTGCGACCAACTCTTCTACGACCCATTAGGGCGCGTAATCAAGACTCTGCATGCCAACGGTGATTTCAGCCGCCAGACCTATTGCACCTGGTACACCATCAGCGAAGACGAAAACGATACGCACGAGCCAGATTCAAACAGTTAGGTGAGCTGCCGTCGTACTGGGTGAACCCCAGTGCGACGTGGCAGCGGATTATACCGCTCGGTTCATTAGCGCCGATGGGGATCGCGGACACCGACTGCCCGGTAATTACGGCCGCCTGTGTGCTCAAACATCAATCGTAAAGCGCCTCGCCTGGTTGATCCCGGATGACCATGTAAATCTACAGACCACAGTCCGTCATTATGACGATGCCAGTTAACCGCTGGAAAACGCCCCTCTTGCAAATGACCCAGGGCAATACCAATGCTTCTTCCTGCAGCGCCCCCCATTAAATGCGTTATCTGTGACTCGTCAATAATCAAGCGGGGCTCAGACGCTGCGGCCGCTTGTGAAGTGCTTTCACCGGAGGGCTCTGAGCGTTGTTTCTTGCCCACTCTTTTTCTGGCCAGTTGTGTAGCCGCTTGCGATTCAAACTGGCTGACGCTGCCCTGAGCGTGTGAGGGGCGAGAAGCTGGTGTCTCTGAAGTGCTTGCACGCCCCGAATCTCGAAGCTGAATAGTCCTGAAGCCCATCCGCCTTAATTCACTTGGCACTGGATCACGCGTTCTATCACGTGCCTGTAGATTTTGCCTCGCCAGCGCGGAACCAATATACGCATAGATACCTTCGTTATCCGCAGGACTGTAAACGACAGCAAGACCTTCCCCTTGGTAACCCACACGATGGGTATAGATGAAATTAACCAGCCTGTTTGTCTCTTCTCTGCTCAGCCCCCTATGCTGTGCAGATTCAAGGAGGGCATCAGCGACCAATTGGGCGTATATCTGCTCCCGTGTATCCGTAGATTGCGGTTGCTCAGCTGTGACACCCGCGCGCCAACTCATCAAACCTAACGCAAACCCCGCCGCAGCACCGACCATCGCGCCCTCTCGTGGATAGCCTGATGCCCAGCCCAAGGCATACCCGGCAAGGGTCAACACGCCTGTAATTATTATTCTTCCTATAGCTTGACTGGACAAAAGCCCCATAGCGTCAGTGAGGGTGACGGGGTTATTGCCGACCATTGCATACAGGTTAAGGCTGTCTACATCGCCTGCGGGGTCGGGACTGATCCAGCGCATCAGCCAAGGCGCGTAATACCGGTATCCGTAGTAGTAGAGCCCGGTTGCATCACGTTCTTTACCGGAGTAACGCACCGTCTTGAACCTGGCCTCGACCTGACTTTTCGCAGCCCACCAGGCTGTACCGCCAAACGGGTAATAGCCTTCTTGGCTCAGCAAGGCCGCCTGCTCGTCGAGTTCAAGGGTACTGCTGGCTGTCGCGTCCACAAGGCTGAAACGCAGTTGCTCGTCTGCAACCTCCGCAGGGCGGTGGTGTTCCCACACCAACGCCCTGACGCGTGTGAATCCGGCCTCAATCGACAGCACATTGAACGACTCGCCTGTGGCGTCATTACTGTGCAACTCAAGGCCTGGCAAATAGCGCACTTGCTCAACGTGCTGGCGGTTTTTAGCCAGGCTTGAGCGCCTCTTGAATACCCGCAGGCCTGCACCATCATAGCCATAGGTTTCGTCGTCACTGCTCCCCTGCTCACGAACCACTTGCGTGACCCGCTGCAGTTGGTTGCGCGCATTCCAGCTCATGGCCTGGCCGCGCATGAGCAATTGCTGGTTGCCGTTTTTATCAAACCCCTTGAGCGGATCAGCGTCCGAATCGAAATCATTGAGTACGCCGTGATTACTGTGCGCGGCGGTGTTGATGCGCTGGGTGTACCCCTGGCCGCTGGAGGGCACGTGCTGCATCTGCACAAGATTGCCGCCCTCGTTGTACTGATAGTGGCGGGTGTAGTTACGCATCAGGCTGCTATCGGTTGAACCAAACTGCGCCAGGGCCGGTAACGCCGGACCTATCGCATGATGCGCATTTTCGCGACCTGTCGCCTTGATCAACTGGTATAACGTGTCGTATTCAAAGCTGGCGGTGGCCTCGATTTTCGTATTGCTGGCCCACGTCGTGGGTTGCGCCGCATCACGGATACTGAGCACATTACCGACGCGGTCATAGGTGTAGGTCAGATCTTGCACAATGGCCTGAGTATTTCCCGTTTTGCGCGCTGTTAGCCTCAGCAAACGCCCATCGTGGGGCCTGTAGGTGGCTAGCGTCTGCACATTGTTGCCCGCACGCTCTGACTCAACCTGGCCCTGTGCGTTATAGGTGCGCAAGTCGAACAACCGCTTGCGCGTGCCGCTGCTGAACACCAATGAGGCCCCGGTAAGCTCGCCCTCAGGCCCGTATAACGATTGCTGGCGATTACCCTTGGCATCCGTTTGCTCCACAAGACCACCCAACGCATCGTAGCGCCACGCACTGGTATGACATTCAGTCTCCAGTTGCGCCTTGCGCACATCGAGCTGCGCAGACCAGTCAAGCGCTTCCTCTGCCCGTAAAAACAGGCGGCCTTGCTGGGCAATGGCTCCCGATAACGCGTATTGCTCGTACAACACGCTACCGGCAGGATCATCGTGACGAATCAGTCGGCCACACTGGTTGCGCGCTGCATGCCGGATGTTCATGGCGCCGTATTCCAACCGCTCGGTGCAACGCTCGCGCGTGTCATCGTCGGCCTGTTCATACACGGCAACCGGCCTGAGAACAGCGTCAAATTCATAACGCTGCAGTGAGCCACGTGCATCCCAGACCGATAACAACTGACCCGCAATACCGCTCAATGCAATACGCCACCCGGCATCGATACTGTGGCTGCGCAAGATGCGCCCGCTCAAACTGTGCCGAAGGCGCTGATTGGCTTGCACCGCAGGGTCTGTCTTATGCAGGCGGTGCAAACGCGCATCCCACTGCTGTTGCAACTGGCCGCCGGCGCTAAACGTTTGTCTATGCACGCGCGCTTGGGGCTCATCCTGGGCTTGGGCGCGATAATAAGCCACCGTGCGCAGGGTTAAACCTCTGGGATCAAAGGCTGTCAATGACGGTGTGTGCTGATGTAACGAAGACATAAGAAATGACCTGTTTTACACAATGATGCAAAAAGCGTAGTGATCAGGTCATGTGCCAAGGTGGTCGTACAGCCAGCTTTATGTGTCTAAATGATTACGGTCATATTGGCTACTGAGCCACGACCAAATGCACCGTGTTAAAGCCCTGCTGGCCTACAGCGAGCAATCCTCATTCCGCTAATGCAGCGGACTTTCACCCTGTTCCAATACGAATTTAATTGATAGCTCACTCATAAAACGCGCAGGCTAGAGGGCTTGGATAAGCTTTGTATCATTCTGAATGATATTAACCTTCGCTGGGTTCGATTCGTGCCCCGGCGCGCGCGACAGCATTATCCCGCCCATCTCAATAGATTGGCGGACTCCCCCTCATGGAACAGTCACTGAAACATTTGCGCTTCCCACTCGCGGCCCTGGCGATCGTGGTGATGAGTGCATGCGGTAAAACTCCACAAGCGACTGCTCCTGCACCTGCTGCAAAAGTCAGTGTGGCCAAAGTGCTAGAGCAACCCGTGAACGAGTGGGACGAGTTCACCGGTCGCCTCGAAGCACCCGAAACCGTTGAAATCCGCCCGCGTGTGTCGGGCCAAATTGATCAGGTTGCCTTTACTGAAGGTGCCCTGGTCAAAAAAGGCGATCTGTTGTTCCAGATCGACCCGCGCCCGTTCCAGGCGGCTGTCCGTCAACTTGAAGCCGAACTCCAGCAAGCTCGCGCCAATGCCACCCGCAGTGAAAACGAAGCCCAGCGCGGCGAGCGTCTGCGTCAAAGCAACGCGATTTCCGCTGAACTGGCTGACTCGCGCAGCACCGCCTCCCAAGCCGCGCGCGCTGCCGTCGCCGCTATCCAGGCGCAACTGGATCTGGCCAAACTCAACCTGAGCTTTACCCGCGTCACCTCGCCGATCACTGGCCGTGTCAGCCGTGCCGACATCACCGCCGGCAACATCGTCACGGCGGATGTCACGCCGCTGACCAGTGTGGTGTCGACCGACAAGGTGTATGCCTACTTCGATGCTGACGAGCGTGTGTTCCTCAAGTACAACCAGTTGGCACGCGATGGCAAGCGTGGCCAGACCACGCCGGTTTATCTTGGGCTGTCCAACGAAGAGGGCAACCCGCACTTGGGTCAGATGAACTTCGTCGATAACCAGGTCAACCCTAAAACCGGCACCATTCGCGGTCGCGCGGTGTTCGACAACACTGATGGCAGCTTCACCCCGGGCCTGTATGCGCGCCTCAAACTGGTCGGTAGCGGCACCTACGAAGCCGTGCTGATCAATGACGAAGCAGTCGGCACCGACTTGGGCAAGAAGTTCGTATTGGTGATGGACGGTAATAACAACACCACCTACCGGGCCATTGACCTGGGGCCAAAAATAGAAGGCCTGCGCATTGTCCGCAGCGGTCTCAACAAAGACGACACCATCATCGTCAAGGGCCTGCAACGGGTGCGTCCTGGCTCGCCGGTGACCCCTGAAGTCATCCCGATGGCCAACGAACAAACCCTCGCCGCACTGGCGCAACAACGACACGCCCTGGAAGCCAGCAACCTGTTACCTGCAACGCCCGCTACCCCTGCGGCGAAGCTGGCCAGCGTTGCGACTCCTCGCGGTTAAGGGACGACAACTTCGATGAATTTTTCCCAGTTCTTCATTCAACGGCCGATTTTCGCTGCCGTACTTTCGCTGTTGATTTTGATTGCGGGCGGCATTTCGCTGTTCCAGTTACCGATCAGCGAATACCCGGAGGTCGTACCGCCAACGGTGGTGGTGCGCGCCAACTTCCCGGGTGCCAACCCTAAAGTGATCGGTGAAACCGTGGCGGCGCCACTGGAGCAGGCCATCACCGGTGTCGAACACATGTTGTACATGTCTTCGCAATCCACCGCTGACGGCAAACTCACGCTGACCATTACCTTCGCCCTGGGTACAGACCTGGACAACGCGCAGGTGCAGGTGCAAAACCGTGTAACCCGCACCGAGCCCAAGTTGCCCGAGGAAGTGACGCGTATCGGTATTACGGTAGACAAAGCATCGCCTGACCTGACCATGGTGGTGCACTTGACCTCACCGGATCAGCGCTACGACATGCTCTACCTGTCCAACTACGCGATCCTCAACATCAAGGATGAGCTGGCCCGTCTCGGCGGCGTGGGTGACGTGCAGTTGTTCGGCATGGGCGACTACTCGTTGCGTGTGTGGCTTGATCCGAACAAAACCGCTTCGCGCAATCTGACCGCCACTGACGTGGTCAACGCCATTCGCGAACAGAACCGCCAGGTAGCAGCCGGTGCACTGGGTGCGCCCCCTGCCCCCAACGCCACCAGCTTCCAGCTGTCGGTGAACACCCAAGGCCGTCTGGTGACCGAGGAAGAGTTTGAGAACATCATCATTCGCGCAGGCGATGACGGTGAAATCACTCGTTTGAAGGACATTGCCCGGGTTGAATTGGGCTCAAGCCAGTACGCCTTGCGCTCCTTGCTCAATAACCAGCCCGCAGTCGCGATCCCAATTTTCCAGCGTCCTGGCTCGAACGCCATCGATATCTCGAACGAAGTTCGCGCAAAGATGGACGAGCTGAAGAAGAGCTTCCCGCAGGGCATGGACTACAGCATCGTGTATGACCCGACGATCTTCGTTCGTGGTTCTATCGAGGCGGTGATTCACACCCTGTTCGAAGCACTGATTCTCGTGGTGCTGGTGGTGATCCTGTTCCTGCAGACCTGGCGCGCCTCGATCATTCCGTTGGCGGCTGTCCCGGTGTCGTTGATCGGTACCTTTGCGGTCATGCACATGTTCGGCTTCTCGCTGAATGCCCTGTCGCTGTTCGGTTTGGTACTGGCCATCGGTATCGTGGTCGACGATGCCATTGTTGTGGTGGAAAACGTCGAGCGAAACATCGAACTTGGGCTCGAACCGGTAGAAGCCACCAAGCGCGCCATGCGCGAAGTGACCGGTCCGATCATCGCCACAGCGCTGGTACTGTGCGCCGTGTTTATTCCGGCTGCGTTCATCTCCGGCCTGACCGGGCAGTTCTATAAACAGTTCGCGCTGACCATTGCGATCTCGACGGTCATCTCGGCCTTCAACTCACTGACCTTGTCGCCAGCACTGGCAGCAGTGTTGCTTAAAGGCCATCATGCGCCCAAAGACCGTTTCACACGGGTTCTGGACAAGCTATTCGGTGGCTGGTTGTTCCGCCCGTTCAACCGATTCTTTGAGCGTGCCAGCCACGGCTATGTCGGCACTGTCGCCCGGGTTATCCGCAGCAGCGGTATCGCCTTACTGGTGTACGCAGGCCTGATGGTGCTGACCTTCTTTGGTTTCGCCCACACCCCAACCGGTTTCGTGCCGGGGCAAGACAAGCAGTACCTGGTGGCCTTCGCTCAACTGCCGGATGCGGCGAGCCTTGACCGTACCGAAGATGTGATCAAGCGCATGTCCGACTTTGCCCTCAAGGAACCGGGCGTTGCCAACTCCATCGCCTTCCCGGGTCTGTCGATCAACGGCTTCACCAACAGCCCCAACAGCGGCATCGTGTTCGTGGCACTCAAGGACTTTGACCAGCGCAAAGACCCAAGCCAGTCAGCTGCGGCCATTGCGGCAACCCTGAATGCCAAGTTCGGTGGCATTGAAGAAGCCTACATTGCGATCTTCCCGCCGCCGCCTGTGCAAGGTTTGGGGACCATTGGCGGTTTCCGTTTGCAAGTCGAAGACCGTGGTGGTCTGGGCTATGAGGCGCTCTATAAAGAAGTACAGAACGTCATCGCCAAAAGCCACAACGTGCCAGAACTGGCCGGCCTGTTCACCAGCTACACCGTGAACGTGCCGCAAGTAGACGCCGCAATCGATCGTGATAAAGCCAAGACCCACGGCGTGGCTGTGAGCGACATCTTCGACACCCTGCAGGTGTATCTGGGTTCGTTGTATGCCAACGACTTCAACCGCTTCGGTCGTACCTATCAGGTCAACGTTCAGGCCGAGCAACAGTTCCGCCTCGAACCCGACCAGATCGGCCAGTTGAAAGTGCGTAACAACAAAGGCGAGATGATCCCGCTGGCGACCTTCATCAAGGTCAGCGACACCTCGGGGCCGGACCGCGTGATGCACTACAACGGCTTTATCACTGCCGAAATCAACGGTGCTGCGGCCCCAGGCTACAGCTCGGGTCAGGCTGAAGCAGCCATCGACAAACTGCTCAAGGAAGAACTTCCGAACGGCATGACGTACGAATGGACCGACTTGACCTATCAGCAGATCCTGTCTGGCAACACCGCGCTGTTCGTGTTCCCGCTCTGCGTATTGCTGGCCTTCCTGGTACTGGCGGCTCAATACGAAAGCTGGAGCCTGCCACTGGCGGTGATCCTGATCGTACCGATGACCTTGCTGTCGGCCATCACCGGGGTGATTGCCTCGGGGGGTGACAACAACATCTTTACCCAGATCGGCTTAATCGTACTGGTGGGACTGGCGTGTAAAAACGCGATTCTGATCGTCGAATTTGCCAAGGACAAACAAGCCGAAGGCCTCAGCCCGCTGGCTGCGGTGCTGGAAGCCTGCCGTCTGCGTCTGCGCCCGATCCTGATGACCTCCATCGCCTTCATCATGGGTGTGGTGCCGCTGGTGCTGTCCACTGGCGCGGGTGCTGAAATGCGCCATGCGATGGGTGTTGCAGTGTTCTCCGGGATGCTCGGGGTGACCTTCTTCGGCCTGCTGTTGACGCCTGTGTTCTATGTGTTGATCCGCAACTATGTTGAGCGCAGTGAAGCGCGCAAAGCGGCGCGGCACCTCAAGTTGGAGTCGCAACAATGAGCCTCAAAGTTTTCCTTCCCAGCCTTCTGGTGCTGGCCCTGAGTGCTTGCGCCGTTGGCCCGGACTACAAAACCCCGGCCACCGAGCCTGCACAGATCAGCGCTGATAACCTCAAGGGCTTTGACCGGGCACATTTTCAAGGGATCTGGTGGCAGCAGTTCGACGACCCGACCCTGAACAAGCTGGTCGCTCAGTCGCTGGCAGGCAACCGTGAGTTGCGCGTGGCCTTTGCCCGTCTGCGGGCAGCCCGCGCCATTCGTGATGACGTCAGCACAGAAACCATGCCGACCATCACCAGCCGTGCCAGCAGCGATGTAGGCAAGGGGCAAGTGCCGGGCACTACTGAAAAGCGCGTCAACAGTGAGCGCTACGATTTGGGCCTGGACATGGCCTGGGAAGTCGACCTGTTTGGCCGTATCCAGCGTGAGCTGGAGGCCAGCGATGCCGACGAACAGGCCGCAGCAGCAGACCTGTATCAGTTGCAAGTGACCATGATTGCCGAGTTGGTTGACGCTTACGGCGAACTGCGCGGCGCACAATTGCGTGAACATATCGCCCTGGAGAACCTGAAAAACCAGCAGGACTCCAAGGCCATCACTGTCAGCCTGCGTGATGCTGGCGTCGGCGATGAACTCGACGTGGTGCGCGCCGATGCCCGGCTTGCGGCGGTTGAGGCCAGCGTGCCGCAACTGCAGGCCGAGCAAGTGCGTGAGCGCAACCGTATCGCCACGCTGTTGGGTGAGCGCCCTGAAAACCTCAGCGTTGATCTGAGCCCGGCGCAACTGCCTGCCATCGCCAAGGCCTTGAACATCGGCAACCCCGGCGACTTGCTGCAACGTCGCCCGGACATTTTGAGCGCCGAACGCAAGCTGGCAGCTGCTACGGCCCGGATTGGCGTGGCCAAGGCGGATTTGTTCCCGCGTGTCAGCCTCAGCGGCTTCCTGGGCTTTACCGCCGGGCGTGGTTCGCAGATCGGTTCGGCGGCGGCCAATGCCTGGGCTTTGGGCCCGAGCATTACCTGGCCTGCGTTTAACCTGGGCAGCGTGCGGGCACGTTTGCGTGGTGCCAACGCAGAGGCCGATGGCGCGCTGGCCAACTACGAGCAGCAAGTGTTGCTGGCTCTGGAAGAGTCTGAAAACGCGTTCAGTGACTACGGCAAACGTCAGCAGCGCTTGGTCTCGTTGATTCGTCAAAGCGAAGCCAGCCGCACCGCCGCCGACCTGGCAGCGATTCGCTACCGCGAAGGCACGGTGGATTTTCTGGTCTTGCTGGACGCCCAGCGTGAGCGCCTGGCGGCTGAAGACAGCCAGGCCCAGGCAGAAGTTGATCAGTTTCGCGGTGTAGTGGCGATCTACAAAGCCCTGGGCGGTGGCTGGCAAGCCGAGACCGTCGCTAGCGTGCAGTGAAGTAAAAAGCTCCTTTGGTTGGCCGCAACCAACCAATTTTTAGCCCCGCGCTCTTTCGGTCGCGGGGCTTTTTTTTGTTTGTGCATGTGCGCCTGACCGTAGTCGCTGACAAGGAACGAAGGCTGCGATGGGTTACGCAGCGACCCTGCTGTTGAGTCTAAAGCGAAGCTCCTGCGGACCTTATCGCAGCCTGCGGCAGCGACTACAGTTTTCAGGTCAATTGCTCTTCTGGTTTGACTCAAGCCCTCTACTGTCCCAATCTTGCACTTCATACGCACGACTGTTACTGGATTTTGCATGTCTCAGCCTCGCCGTTACCTGGTTGTAAGCCTCCTGTCTGCTCTGATCGCAGTGGGCCTTTGGTATTGGATGCGCCCTGCTACGGGCACCGCGCCGTCAAACACGATCAATCACAGCTATTCGTCCGCCCTGGAACAAGCCCATAACGGGCAGCCGGGGGCAGCCAGGGTGCTGTATCAGCAACTGGCACGCACTGATCTTTCCGATATTCGCCGCGCCAGCCTGCATGCCGAGCTGCCTAACTATCCGAGCCCGCAAGCACTGAAGCTGGCCGATGCCGACTTGCAAAACCCGTCACCACTGGTGCGCAAGGCCGCGATACAAAGTATTTCGGGGCTGGTGCCCAATGCTCAGCGCACGTTGCTGCTTGGCCCGCTGCTGGATGACCCCGAGCAAAGCGTTCGCTTTGCCGCCGCCAGCGCCCTGCTGGGCTTGTCTCCTGATGAGCAAGGTCTGTATTTCGGCCCGCTGCAGCAAGTCATCGACGAGTACGAGCGTACGCTCAAGACGCAACCCGACGACCCGCAAGCCCAAGGTCAGCTCGCACGTTTGTATTTGCATGAAGGGCAACTGGACGAGGCGCAGGCAGCACTGGAAAAATTCCTGGCGCTGGACCCGGAGAATCTCAAGGCTGTGGTGGCGCAGATTGATCTGCTGGATAAACGCGGCAAAACCGATCAAGCCCGTGAACTGCTGGCCAATCAGCTTAAAGCCCACCCCGACTCGGCGTATCTGCAACACGCACTGGGGATTTGGTTGCTTAATCACGGGCAAACCGAATACGCGTTGTTGGGGCTGGCCAAAGCCGTTGAGCTGGAGCCGGACAACAGCGAGTACCGCTATAAGCTCGCTATTGCCTTGCATGAGCTGGAGCAACTGGAACCGGCGCAGCGTCAGTTGGAAGAGTTGCTGCAACGCCAGCCCGCCAATCGCAAGGCGCGTCTGTTGTTGATTCGCTACTGGAAAGAGGCCGGTCAACTACAGAATGTACAGGTGCTGCTGGCGCAACTGGAGCAGCTAAATCCTGACGATCCAGCACTGCAACAAGGGTTGTAGGCGCGCTGCGCGCAAGCTGCAAGCAATTAGGCGAGCAGTTTCTGGATTTGTGCTTGCAAGGTGTCGAGGTCGAAGGGTTTGGCCAAAATCGGGGCAGTGAGGGTGATCGGGCTGCCGGTGTCACGGATTTCTGCCGGATAACCGCTGATAAAAATCACCTTCAGGTCCGGTCGCAGCTTCACTGCAGGCTCGGCAATCTGCACGCCTGATATCCCGCCCGGCAAACGGAAGTCCGTAACCATAAGGTCCAGGTGCGGTTTGGTGGCTAAAATCGCAAACGCCTGCTCGCCGTTTTCGGCCTGCAATACCCGGTAGCCTTCGCCTGACAGGTAAGCACTGAGGATCATCAGGATCGATGGATCGTCCTCGACAATCAAAACAACATCTTGCGCATCTTCACTCATGGGAAACCTTAATCCGAACTTTGCTGCCATTACGACCGCAGCCACGGCCATAGGTTGCGACCAATTTATGTCTTTTGTACCAGCGGCAGGCAGACTTTGAACAAAGCGCCCTCACCTAACTCACTGCGCACTTCTATTTTGCCACTGTGGGCCGCAACAATCTGTTCCGAAATAAATAAGCCCAACCCCAGGCCCGAAACAACATGGCTGCCAGCTACCCGTTCAAACTGCTGGAAAATGCGCTGCTGATTCTCCTGGCTAATGCCAATACCCTGATCACGTACTTGCACCACGGCATACCCCTCTTCGCGGTACACCGCCACATCAATTGGCTTCTGTGCACCATAACGCAGGGCGTTGGTGAGCAAGTTGGAAATCACCTGCTCGATTCTGAATTCATCCCACTGCCCCACCACCGGCTGCGCCGAACTGAAGCTGATGCTCGCTTGCGCTGCACTGATCTGGGGCGAAAACACCTCAAGCAAATTGGCAACCAACTGTGACAAATCGAATTCCGACGGCCTGATTGACAGCTTGCCTGTGCGAATCCGTGATACGTCCAGCATGTCTTCAATCAGCCGGATCAGGCTTTGGATCTGCCGCTCGTCGCGGTCAACCATGGCCGCCAGCTTGTCCTTAGTGAACGCTGCCGTGTTGTCCCGCGCCAGGTGCATCTTGCGCAGCTGGGTTTCGAGGATCAGCCCGTTCAGCGGCGTGCGGACCTCATGGGAGACAATCGACATAAAGTCGTCACGCATGCGCACCGCATGCTCCAGTTCAACCTGTGTCTGTTGCAATTGCGCGAGCAGCACTTCTTGCTCGCGGCGGCTTCGCTCCAGCGCTTCGACCTGTCGTTGCACCGCTTTGCTTTGCCGGTACAGGTCGACAAATACGTTGACCTTGCTTTTAACCGCGTGAATGTCCAAAGGCTTATGCAAGAAGTCGACCGCCCCGCTCTCATACCCCTTGAACGCGTAGTTCATCTCCCGACCGGCGGCACTGACGAACACAATCGGAATATTTTTGGTGCGATCGGTCCCGCGCATCATCTCGGCCAATTCAAAACCGTTCATGCCCGGCATCTGCACGTCCAGAATCGCCATTGCAAACTCATGTTGCAGCAACAACGAAAGCGCCTCGTCCGCAGACAAGGCTTTATAGACGATTCGGTCATCGCGTTGGATCAAGGCTTCAAGCGCCAACAGATTCTCTGGCAAATCGTCGACGATCAGCAGCTTGGCTTGAATATCACTTAGTGGCATTCGATTCGTTCCAGCTCAACAAGCAAACGGGCAATACCCTTCAAACTCAGGATGCGGTCCGGTTGGCAACGCTCCAGCGCCGCAAGCGGCATGGTGGGTACCCAGGCTTCTTCAGGGTCCTGGACGACCGTCAGGCCGCCCAGCTGTTTGACTGTGGCCAACCCCTGCGCACCATCCTGATTGGCGCCCGTGAGTAATATCGCAGCCAGGGTGTCTTGGTACACATCGGCTGCGGATTCAAAAAGGTAATCAATCGAGGGGCGTGAATAATGCACCCGCTCCTCTCGACTCAATGAAAAACTGTGATCGTGCTCCACCGACACGTGGTAACCCGGCGCCGCGAAATACAACGTGCCCGACGCAATCGGCTCTTTGTCCTCTACTTCCTTGACCGGTATCTCCAAACGTCGGTCAAACACAGCAGCCAACTGGCTGCGACGTTCGTCGGGCATGTGCAAGACGACGATGATCGGTAGCCTGAAACCGGGCTTCAAATCAGCAAAGATCGCCAGCAACGCCTCGACGCCCCCCGCAGAAGCCCCAACAACAATGGCCTGAACAGGGCGCAGTCCGGTGATTGCGATGTCTTGGACTGTCATAGCTTGCGATAGATCCGTTCTTGCTTGAGCAAAGGCGAAAATTGTTTGCTGTAATCGGAAAAATCCAGGGTTTCTTTGCTACCCAGCATCAAGAAGCCCCGATGACAGAGCGACTCAGCGAACAAACCAAAGGCTCTGTTTTGGAGATTTTTATTGAAGTAAATCAATACGTTACGACACGAAATTAAATTAGTTTCTGAAAATACACTGTCTGTCGCCAGACTGTGATCAGCAAAGGTCACGTTTTCACGCAGGCTCTTGTCAAAAATCGCGTAGTCATAAGCCGCCGTGTAGTAATCGGCAAATGAGCGCTGCCCCCCGGCCTTTTGGTAGTTGTGGGTGTAGGCACGAACGTTTTCCAGGGAAAAGATCCCTTGCTTGGCTTTTTCAAGCGAGCGCGGGTTGATGTCAGTGGCATAAATGATGGTGCGATCGAGCAGCCCTTCCTCACGCAGCAAGATCGCCATCGAGTACACCTCTTCGCCGGTACTGCACCCCGCGATCCAGATTTTCAGCGACGGATAGGTCTTGAGAATCGGCACCACCTCCTGGCGAATGGCCAGAAAGTGCTCAGGGTCACGAAACATCTCACTCACCGGAATCGTCAGCAGTTGCAGCAACTGCATGAACACGGCCGGGTCATGCAGCACCCGCTCCTGCAAGGCCGAGATGGTATTGCAGTCGAACTGGCGCACTGCATGCAGCACCCGGCGCTTGATCGATGCGCCGGAGTAGTCTCGAAAGTCATAGCTGTACTTGAGGTAGATCGCCTCAATCAGCAGCCGTATCTCGATGTCGGTGTTTCGTAGCACTTAGAGTCGTTCCATTTTCGGTAGCCATACCCGGATCAACGAAAACAGTCGATCCAGATCAATCGGTTTAGCCAGGTAATCGTTGGAACCCGCTTGCAGGCAGCGTTCCTGATCGTCCTTCATCGCCTTGGCCGTGACCGCAATGATCGGCAGCTTGCGCCAGCGCGGGTTCTTACGAATTTCAATGGTGGCCTCATAGCCATCCATCTCCGGCATCATCACGTCCATCAGCACCAAGTCGATGTCGTCGACCTCATTCAAACGCTCGATCGCCTCGCGGCCATTACGCCCGATGACGACGATTGCGCCCTTGTGCTCCAGCGCGCTGGTGAGGGCGAAAATGTTCCGCACGTCGTCATCAACCAGCAGAATCTTGCGCCCTTCGAACACTTTGTCGCGGCTGCGTGCCGTCTTGAGCATCGTTTGACGCTCATGGGACAACTGAGATTCAACTTTGTGCAGAAATAATGTCACTTCGTCCAGCAAACGCTCAGGCGAACGGGCGCCTTTGATGATGATCGAACGTGAGTATTTGCGCAGTTCGGCCTCTTCGTCGCGGGTCAGATTGCGCCCGGTGTAGACAATGACGGGCGGGAACGAGCAGATGTCTTCGGTAGACATACGCTTGAGCAGGTCGTTGCCCAGCATGTCCGGGAGCTTGAGGTCGATGATCATGCAGTCGTAGATGTTACTGCGCAGCAGATCAAGTGCCTCTTGAGCAAAACCCACGGCGGTGATTTCAATGTCATCGTCGCCGATCAGGCGGGAAATACTGTCGCGTTGCAGGTCATCGTCTTCGACCAGCAATATCCGTTTGACCTTCTGCGTGAGCTTGGCTTCAAGGCGGGCGAAGACATCTTTGAGTTCCTCGCGGGTGGTCGGTTTGACCGCGTAGCCCACGGCGCCCATGTGCATGGCGGCTTCAACCCGGTCTTCGACAGAGATCACGTGCACCGGGATATGCCGGGTGGCGGCCAGGGCTTTCAAGCGCTGCAGTACGGTCAACCCGGAGTGATCGGGCAAGCGCATGTCGAGCAGAATGGCGTCGGGAATAAACTGCGCCGCCAGGCTGAAGCCTTCGTCAGCACCGTGGGCGACCAGGCAGCGATAGCCCAGTTCGTGGGCCAGATCGTAGAGGATGTGCGCAAAATTAGGCTCATCTTCAATCACCAGAATGCAGCGCGTGCTGAACGGTGCTTGTTCGCGGTCGTCCATGAAGCGCGGGATATTCAGCGGCACATCCGGCGCCTGTACCGGCAACGCCTTGGCAGGCAATGTCTGTGGCACGCGCGGGGCATTGACGGGAGCCTCTACGGGCAGTTCGGCGTCTTCGACGAACTGTACGGGCATGATTAAGGTGAAGACGCTGCCCTGCCCCGGCTCGCTGCTGACACTGATAGAGCCGCCAAGCAAGGTCGCCAGATCCCGCGAGATCGACAAGCCAAGGCCGGTGCCACCATATCGGCGGTTGGTAGTGCCATCTGCCTGACGGAACGCTTCAAAAATGCTCTCTTGCTGCTCGGCCGCAATGCCGATGCCGGAGTCTTCAACGGCAAATGCAATGGCATTGCCCGAATGACGCGACACCGTCAGGCTGACCCGGCCTTTTTCGGTGAACTTGACCGCGTTGGACAGCAAGTTCTTGAGAATTTGCTCCAGGCGCTGGCTGTCGGTGTAGATTAACCCGGGGGTGCCAGGCTGCAAGTCGACGCACAACTCCAGCGACTTGTCACTGGCCAACGGCTGGAACACCCCGCGTATGCCATCGAGCATCCGCGCCACGCTGGTGTTTTCGGGGCGCACCTCAAGCTTGCCGGCCTCGACCTTGGATATATCCAGAATGTCATTGATCAGGTTGAGCAAATCGTTGCCTGCCGAGTAGATCGACTCGGCAAACTTGACTTGCTCACCCGTGAGGTTCTGCTGCGGGTTTTCGGACAACAGTTTGGCCAGAATCAGCGAGCTGTTAAGCGGTGTGCGCAGCTCGTGGGACATGTTGGCGAGGAATTCCGACTTGTACTTGCTCGAACGCATCAGCTCATCGGCACGCTCTTCGAGCTGCTCCTGAGCCTGGTTCAGCTCGGTATTCTTGCGGTCCATGGCATCACGCTGCTCTGCCAGGGCCTCGTTGGTCTGTTCGAGCTCTGCTTGCTGCGCCTCAAGGCTGGTCTGCGACTCTTTAAGAATGCGCGACTGCTCTTCCAGCTCTTCGTTGGCGGTCTTGAGTTCTTCTTGCTGCACTTGCAGTTCTTCATTGAGCTGCTGGGTCTCTGCCAGCACTTCTTGCAGGCGCTGACGGTAACGCGCGGCCTCAATCGAGGTGCCGATGTTGTCTGCGATCAAGTCGAACAGCTCAATGTCACGGTCTTCCAGCGGGCGAAGAAAGCCCAGCTCAATCACCCCGTTAACCCGGTCATCGTCGCTGGTCGGCACCACCAGCACACTGCGAGGCGCGCCCTCACCCAGCCCGGAGCTGACTTTGAAGCAGTAGTCCGACGGCACATCGTCCAGACGGATCAACTGATCCTGGAACGCGGCTTGCCCGACAATCCCTTCGTCATTGTGGATCACCTCGTTGCGCGCTTCTTGCTCACGAGAGAATCCATAGCTGGCGATGCGGCGCAAGCCACCGTGATCTTCACGCACATACACCGCGGCAACCACCGTGCCCAGGTACTGCGCGCAGAACTGCAGGATATTACGGCCCAGCATGTTCAGGGTGAGGCGTCCAAGCACTTGCTCGGCCAGTTCGGTCTGCCCATTACGCAGCCAGGCTTGACGCTCCAGACGCTCTGCGGCCTTAACCTGAAGCTCGAAGTTGTTTTGATAACTCTTTGAAAGATTGAGTAAATCTCTGCGGCCGACATACGCCAAAAAGCCGCTCAGGCCCAGCACGAAGAGCAAGTAAAGCCCGACGCAGACGAAGGTAGTCGTACTGGCTTCGTTATTGCGAGCCACCCGCAACTGTTGCTCCAGCTGGATGAAATCGTCATATTCCTGACGGATCTGGTCAGTCAGGCTTTTGCCCCTGCCAGACTGAACCGCCGCACGGTAATCGCCACTCTGACGGCGCAAATCGACCATGGACTGGGCATAAGCAGCCCATTCGTTCTGCAACGCCGCAATGCGCTTGAGACGATCAACTTGCTGGGGGTTATCACTGACCAGTTCTTGCAACCCTTGGATCTGCGCAAGTACTTGCGGTTTGGCCACCGCGTAAGGGTCAAGAAAATGCTCATCGCCGGTAATCAGAAACCCGCGCATGCCGGTTTCCAGATCAACTGTCAGTCTGATCGCTTCATTGGTGTTGCTGATGACACGGTCGCTATGTTCGACCCATTTAAGGACTGACAGCAAATAGCTGATCATCACCACGAACAGCACTGCACTCATCACACCGACTGCCAAAGGCAAACCAACGTTACGACTCAGCAGTTTGCGAAAACTTTGCTCGTCAATGGATGCAGGTGAGTTCATTTGTCTGGCCTGTGGACATAAAAATTAGTGAGAGTTTGAAGTAATACCGCGAAATAGTTCAGCTTTCTTGCACCTTAGTAGGATTTTTCTTACAAAAAACCGTACTTTGCTGGTGCTCAAGGCTATTCTTACCGGCCAGATGCCAGCGTGAAGGGTCCTGGATTTAAATTTTTATCGAGATCATGAATATGTCCGCAACGCCCTCCACCATTCTTGTAGTCGAAGACGACGCCATTGTTCGTATGCTGATCGTTGACGTGCTTGAAGAGTTGGAGTTCAACGTGCTTGAAGCCGATGGCAGCGAGTGCGCAATGGCATTTCTTGAAGACAAAGGCCAGCGCATTGACTTGATGATGACCGATGTCGGGCTACCCGGCATGGACGGTCATGCACTGGCTTGCAAAGCCCGTGAACTGTACCAGCAACTGCCCATTCTGTTTGCCAGCGGCTACGCCGAGACCCTCACTGTGCCTGAGGGCATGGCCGTCATTGGCAAGCCCTTCTCTATTGATCAGTTGCGCGTCAAGGTAAAGAGCATGTTGGTCCAGCCGCAAAGTTGACAGGCCAAACGCACCTCAACAACACTGCGCACCTCGTTTTGGCTCTGGAACAGTGATGCCGACTGCCACACACACCGCTTGCGCGATTATTGGCCTGGGATGCCGCCAGGGGTGCACTTGCGATGATTTATTGGCATTGGTTGAGCAATCTCTCGACAAGGCCGGGCTCACATTAGGCGCTGTCCAGGGCATCGCCAGCATCGACCTCAAGCGAGAAGAACCGGGACTTATCGAACTCTGCAGGCGGCTGAACCTGCCTTTTAATGTGTTCAACGCCGATCAGCTTGCCCCCTATGCCTCACAGCTCAGTCAGCGCTCCAAGGTTGTTTTCGAGCAAACCGGGTGCTGGGGTGTGGCCGAAAGTGCCGCATTGGCACTGGCCGAACAGCTGGGTGGCGCAGGCGCAACACTGCTTGTGACACGCCAGGCGTCCTCAGTGGCAACCTTTGCATTGGCCTGCACAGGGCAAATAACGCGATAATCCCCCGCCTCACTATGAGCGTTCTTCACGAACGGCTCTATTTCGACCTTTTCAGAGATTGCCATGACTGTTTACTTCATCGGTGCCGGGCCCGGCGACCCAGAGCTGATTACTGTCAAAGGCCAGCGTTTGATCCGTACCTGCCCGGTGATTATTTATGCCGGCTCGCTGGTGCCCACGGCCGTACTGGACGGCAATGGCGCTGAGCAGATCATCAACAGCGCTGAACTGCACCTTGAGCAAATCATCGATCTGATAAAAAGCGCCGACGCCAAAGGTCAGGACGTGGCCCGCGTGCACTCGGGTGATCCGAGCCTGTATGGCGCCATTGGCGAGCAAATTCGCTGCCTGCGTGAGCTGGGCATCGCCTTTGAAATCATTCCGGGCGTGACCGCCACCGCAGCATGCGCAGCCATACTGGGCGCCGAGCTGACGCTGCCGGACATCTCGCAAACAGTGATCCTGACCCGTTACGCGGAAAAAACCGTAATGCCGCCCGGTGAGGAACTGGCCAGCCTGGCGCAGCACGGCGCGACCATGGCGATTCATCTGGGGGTTAAAAACCTTGAAAGCATCGTTCGCGAACTGCAGCCGCATTACGGCAGCGACTGCCCGATTGCCGTGATTCACCGCGCCAGTTGGCCGGACCAGGATTGGGTACAAGGCACCCTTGAGGACATTCAGGCCAAAGTACAGGCCAAGGGATTCAGGCGCACCGCGTTGATTTTGGTCGGCCGTGTACTGGCCAGTGACAGCTTTGCCGAGTCCTCGCTGTACCGGGCCGGGCATGCGCATTTGTATCGACCTGAAGGTTAATTGCGCAACTCCCGGACGTAGCCTCGCCAAGCTCGACAACTGCTACGGGTTTTGTAAGCGCCACACAACTGTAGGAGCGAGCTTGTAGGGGTCCAGTTTTTTTGGACCACTCTGTAGGAGTTTTAGGCCGCCTGTTGCTCAAACAGAGCAGGCGGCAGATTGTTCGATGCGGTGTGACAGCGGCGATGGTTGTAGTG